>Ga0315547_1000635_pt1 | contig 32979 bp, 51 predicted proteins | sample SalMarSW160240MG_2_FD_202542 | JGI IMG/M metagenome (GOLD analysis project Ga0315547, IMG submission 202542) | Salt marsh sediment microbial communities from the Plum Island Ecosystem LTER, Massachusetts, United States - Salt Marsh Sediment SW1601-240 ...
CGCTATGTCCGGGCGGTACTACTTGCCTGGCTGGGAGTGCCGCGGTGACTCTGACCCGCGCATTTCTTTACACTAAAAAAGGGGAAAGGAGAATAGCAGATGGAAACTGAGAAGCCGTTATTGAGCAACGAGGACATGGCCGTTGCCTTGTCCGAACTGCATCTGGAAGGGCTGATAGAGTTCCGGGGTGATGAGGCGTTTAAACTGACAGACAAGGGGTTAGACTATGCTTTCAAGATGTGGGAGCCGATACCGCCGAAGGATAAGGTAGTGCTGTTTTATTTGCTGGATTTGGTGGAGGCGATAGGAGAGCTAGAGAAGGAGTAACCGATGGCTAGAACACAGAAGGATACAGTTAGCTATTTCCCGCACGATGCTTATTCCTCGGCCAAAAGTGACACTGTGACAGTGCTCCAGAGCAGATATGGTAATGACGGATATGCCTTCTGGTTCAAGCTGCTGGAGAATCTGGCTACGACCGGTGGGCATTATATTGACCTGAGAAATCCCGCCAGGTTGCAAGTGTTTATGGCCAAGATGGGCGTCGAGAAATTACTGGGTGTAGAAATGCTTAATTTACTTGTAGAAATGGAGGCCATTGACAAGGAGCTCTGGGAGTCGAAGGTAATCTGGTGTCAAAACTTGGTAGATAATGTCGCCGATGTCTATAAAAACCGCCGGCGGGAAATACCCCAAAAACCGATAATTACAGGCAATAATCGAATAACTACAGGGAGTAATACCAAAACTACAGGTAGCCTATCTGTAGAAATACCACAAACTAAATTAAATAAAACTAAACTAAATAATATTAAAGGAGAGGGAGAGGGGGGTATGGGGGGAGATTCCACACCCTCACCAGCTGCTCAGAAGGTATTAGATATGTTTAACAAGAAATTCCCGTATGCCTTCGGGAGAGAGCCTAACAGCAGGGAACAGGCGCAGCTGAGGGACTTTGCCGCCGAGGTCGCCGTCGCCGGCGGGGCCACGGAAAAACAGATACATGACGCTTTTGCCGAGGCGGCGGGCCAGAATAAGTGCAATGTCCGCTATGTCCGGGCGGTACTACTTGCCTGGCTGGGAGTGCCGCGGTGACTCTGACCCGCGCATTTCTTTACACTAAAAAAGGGGAAAGGAGAATAGCAGATGGAAACTGAGGGATGGGGTAAATGTTTCGGCACTCCAAAATGGCATTACTTTGTAGATGGTAGGAGTTTATGCAGGCGGTTTATGCTCTTCGGCCCTACGGATTTAGAGCAAGGGAATGATGACTCACCTGATAACTGCAAAGATTGTACCAAAAGATTAGTCAAAAGGAATAAAAACGTTTAGCCTCACACCTAATGGGGAGGGGGAATGAGAACACTAATAGATAATTATTGGATAGAGGTTACGAAGTTCGACCCCCGTGTGGTTGGTCTATATGAGAAGCATTATTCAGCTCGCAGGAATGTCCCGCCTAGTGTACGGCGCCAAAGGGGGATATTAAGACCTGGAGAGTCTATGACTTTATTAACAGTGGATTGCAGGGCTTTATTTGCTTGGGGAAATGGCATAGATGATTGCATACCACCCCAGAGTGGTATTAATTGCGCTGTCTTTAGGAATACGGGAGATGTTCTCTCTAGCGAATTGATAAAAGAAGCTGACGAAATGGCTTGGCGCCGTTGGCCTCCAGAATTGAGGCACTATACCTATGTTAATGCCGATAAGATAAAATCATCACACCCTGGCTACTGTTTTCGTATGGCTGGATGGGACTACCAACGTGATGAGAGAGGCAACCCCGTGAAAACTAAAGGTGGCTTATACATATTAGAAATTTTTGCCAATGAAGCCCCTACTGTGAAAGGGGGAGAGATGAAACCTTGGGAGATAGTCATAAAAGATAACATTGACCCGGGTATACGAAGGAAAATTAAGCGCATCCTCAAGCCAGTTCGCTCTATCGGCAACCCACAGAAATGCCTCTTCTGCGGTATTGATACGACTTGGACTATAAACCACCAGCCTGTCTGCCCTAAGTGCTCTGTTGAGTATGGCTTCCTCGGTGAAGAATGGCTCGGAGGCCCTTGCGAAGTCTGTGGCCGTCAGAGTGAATGGTGGACTGAAGGCGACCCGCAGCACGACCTTTGCTACATTCACCGTGATGCCTGGTTCCACTGGACAATGTCTGAGCTGGGCTTGATTGACTCTAAAGTTGAGCCGGAGAAGTGGCACCAGGCTTGGGCGGAAGGCTGGGCCAGGTTTATCGCCGCCATGAAGGAAAGGGAAAAACTATCAGTATGACCATACTGCGAAAGGAGAGACAGATTGAAGTTCTTGGCTATCGACCCGTCTTCCACCGTCCTCGGCTGGGCTATCTTCCAGGACGAGGACCTGCTAGCCTGGGGGACCATCAGTACCAAGAAGGTCGCCTATGACCACCGGTTCGTGCATATCGTGGGGGAGCTGCGGCAACTCCATACAACGTATGGCTTTACCGAGGTAGCCTGCGAGCGGGCTATCCGGTTCAAGGGCAAGAGAATACCGGCCCTTGAGGTGGCGGTTATGAGCATCAAGAAGTGGGCGAAGATGGGGAAGATGCCGGCGTCCTTCTACAGCCCCGGGGAGTGGAAGCGGACTGTCACCGGATCCGGCAGCGCCGACAAGGCGGCGGTGGCCCGGGTGGTTTATCTGCTCTATCCCCAGCTGGCCCCGGACCTGAGCGACCACGTTACTGATGCTATAAGCATCGGGCAGCATCATTATGGAGTAAGGAAGATGGAGAGGATGGCCGGGAATGGCTGAGGGTGTTAAACTGATAACCTATGAATTGACTCCCCTCCAGGCGGCTCTCATCGAGTGGGGGAAGTTGCACCCGTATGGTAAACTAAAGGAGCTGCAGTACCAGGACGGGGTGCCGGTCCGGGCCGAGATGTACTTGGGGGATGGGACCGGGACAGAGACAGTGCTGTTTGATAAAATAGCCAGGAAAGTGGGGTTACTGAAGGAGTAGAAATGGACACTAGCGAAACTTATATTAAGATGAGGTTGGCAGCTATACCTGATTTGGGCATGGGCACCCCGCCAAACCTCCCCCTCGGCAATGATGGCCCTGCTTGGGTAGATTACTGCGTCTTTATAGACAGGCATGGTAACTACTACTACTCAAGAATAAATATGCAGCCCATTGGCGAGGTTGTGCTGTCTACCACCATGCTTGAACGCCAAGACCAGTTGCAGGAGATGTTGGGGGATTGCAATAATCCTTACCCCATCATTGAAAGCTTTGTGGACTACGCTTTGAGCTGTAAAAGGTTGGATGGTAGCGAATGGATATTTACCTCAATGGAACAACTCTGGCTGGCCTTTGTGATGGCCGAAAAGTATAACAAAATCTGGGATGGGGAGAAATGGGTTAACAACTAAATAACCAGTCGCTGACCAGGGGAAACCGGAGGCGGCCTTCTGAGCTTAATTGGCTCGGAGGCCGCCTCTTTTATTACCGGATTACCGAGGTTCGATAAGGTGAGATATGAATAGATTAGCCTGTCCGATATGGGAGTGTCTGAAGCCGGAGCAACTGGGCCGGTTGGCCCTCTTACAGTGGAAGCTCTACGGCACCAAGTTAGAGCTGATGACTCGGCCTGACCTCAGCGGTGTCGAGTCACTTGAGGAGATAGACCGGCTGATGCGTATTCCCACAAAGCGGAGGCGGCTAATCAAGTGAGCTATAAGAAGGTGGACAAGGATTATCTTCGCAGGGATACCGGCTGCGAGTTTGCCCCCTCCTGCCTTAACTGTCCTTTTGAGGTCTGTGTTTATGAATACCCCGGCGGTAAGAAGGCCTGGCTAAAAAAGGAGAGGAATAAGTCTATCAAAGAGCTCCGCCAAAAAGGCAAGAGCACTAAAGAGCTGGCGGAGATGTTTAAGGTTGGAGTAAGGGCCATCCAGAGGGTGCTTAAAGGTGAATGACCTCTGGTGGGCATTAGAAGAGCTGCGATTGTCCATTAAGTTGGGCTTCAAGCTCTTGTATACGTTTGGCCTTAGCCTGAAGCACAAGATAGTGTTTTTTATTCGGCAACCCTTCCAAGTTTCGGGGGCGGTTATCATCTTTAATTCCGTTCAGGTGATGGATTATCCATAATAGCAACAGGATGCAAAGGTGTCTCAAGTAGAGTATTCATATAAGGAATTCACCTTCACGCTTGAGCAAGTAAAGTGGGCATTGGCCAACTTATCGACATTGAAAAATGGTGAGTGGCCTAGAGAGCCGACTGGGAGTGGTTATCAAGACTGGGCATTTAAGTCGAAGGGAACTAAAACAGAAGCTAGTTTTGTAAAACCTGCATTGATAGCAGCAGAAATTGAAATCCGACTGGAGAACGCCGGCCAGGACGGCGCCATGTGCAAGATGGAGTATATCTACGGGGAAGATGAAGGGAGCATAGCCCGGCACTGGCATCTACCTGTCTGGGTAATTCAGAGACGGATTGACCGGGCGCTAAATTACTGCTGCGGGTGGAAGCGAAAAAAGATGCGGTATTCGGGCTGGAGCAAACAAAAGGACTACCGCAGGAGTAGTCAAATATCCTCTTGACAACATCTCCCGAATTGAATTATACTTAATTCTTGAGGGTGCTTTGCGCCCTCTCTGCATTTTAGCCCACCGCTAGTCGGTGGGTTTTAACTTATTCTTGGCAATGCTTTTTCTATCTTGCGATGGCAACCTGGGCAGACCCACACGCCGATATTAGGGTTTGAATCTGACCAATGGTGGTATTGCAAATTAGTATCTCGTCCGCAGTATTGGCATTGACTGTTTTCGGGGTATGGTAATTTATTTAAGCCTTTTATATCCTTTCTCTTCGAATTTTGCCCATATCTTATTTCGTGATTGCGTCTTCGTATTTGTCTTGCGGCATTAACTACTTCTTTACGGGCTACGGCATAGGCTAACCGTTCTTCTCTATGGGCATAATAATAAGCAAGGGCTTGACGCCGATAAATTTCTGGGTGTTCCGCTGCGTAGGCTTTAAATTTAGCTTTAATTTCCTCTTTGTGTTTTAAGTAATATCTTTGCGCATCCTCTTTTTTCCCCATGTATCAAGTATAACAGAACACTAAATAAAAAACAACATATTTTATTTGGGGCAGCTGGGGAGAGCCGTAAGGTGACGCTCCTCTCTGCCCCTACTCTATTCCCATTATTTTTTGAGAAATATAATCATGGCAGGAAGAAATACAAAACTAACCCCGGCGCTCCATAAGAAGATAGTCAGGCTGCTCCGTGGGGGCAATTACTTCGAGACGGCCTGCACGGCCTGCGGGATTACCAGGCGGACCGGCTACAACTGGCTGAAGGCTGGTAAGAAGGCGAAGGACGGCGGCTCTCGGCAGTTCTACCTTGACGTAGAAAAGGCTAAGGCCGAGGCTGAAATCGAGCGGGTCCAGCACATCCGGAAGGCTGGCCGGGGCGGGGCGCTCATCAAGCGGGTCACCTATACCAAGAAGGACGGGACTGAGACGGTGGAGGAACACTTCGCCCGCCCGGAGTGGCAGGCCGATATGACCCACCTGGAGCGGCAGTATTTCGACAGGTGGGGTAAGAAAGAGAAGCACGAGCTTACCGGAAAGGATGGTAAGCCGATAGAGGCGGAGATAGATGCCAAAGGGAAACTCCTTGATGCACTCAATAAGTTTGCTGCCGGAGCAGGAGCGGCGGAAGGCGATAAACCGTCTGACACAACAGGAGGCTGAGGCTCTCCTTTACGACTGGGAAGCCTGGGCCCGGCCGAACCAGCTGCCACCGGCCTGGGCCTGGTACATCTGGCTTATCCTCAGCGGGCGGGGCTTCGGGAAGACCCGCACAGGCAACGAGCTGGTTATCAGGTGGGCCAGGGAAGGCTATAACCCCATAGCTCTGATAGGCCAGACCAAGGCCGATGTGCGCGATACCATCGTCGAGGTCGGCGACAGCTCCATCCTGAAGATAAGCCCGCCCTGGTTCTACCCGGAGTACGAGCCCTCCAAGCGGCGGGTGATATGGCCGAACGGGGTGCTGGGCATCATCTATTCCGGGGATGAACCGGACCAGCTGCGCGGCCCGCAGCATGCCAAAGCCCTCGTGGATGAAATATCAAAGTATAAATACCCGCAGGATACCTGGGATAACCTGATGTTCGGCCTGCGGATCGGCTCCAACCCCCAGGCGGTGGTGGCCACTACCCCCAGGCCCATCAAGCTGATTAAGACACTGCTCAAAGACCCGAAGACAGCTATCACCCGTGGGCACACGATGGATAACAAGGCCAACCTGGCGCCATCTTTCCTGAAGTATATCATCGAGAAGTATCAGGGGACACGGCTCGGCCGGCAGGAGCTGGACGGGGAGGTGCTGGACGATAACCCCGATGCCCTCTGGAAGCGGGACAGGATAGACGAGCTGAGGGTCAGGCAGCACCCGGACCTGACCCGGGTCGTGGTGGCCATAGACCCGGCGGCTTCGGATAATCCGGAGTCGGCGGAGACGGGCATTATCGTGGCCGGCATTGCGATGTTTAATGGGCAGCTCCACGGCTATATCCTGGATGATTTAACGATAAGGTCTTCCCCCAGCGGCTGGGCGACCGCCGCGGTAACCGGATACTACAAACACAAGGCCGACCGGATAGTCGGCGAGGTCAATAACGGCGGGGACATGGTGGAGCACACGGTCAGGACGGTTGACAAGAACGCGTCCTATAAAGCCGTCCATGCCAGTCGTGGTAAGGCGGTCCGGGCGGAGCCGGTGAGCGCCCTCTACGAGCAGGGGCGAGTCCACCATGTCGGCTTCTTTGCTGAGCTGGAAGACCAACTCTGCGAGTGGGTGCCCGGGGGCACCTCGCCGGACCGGCTCGATGCGCTGGTCTGGGCCCTTACCGAGCTGATGATTGAAGAGTCCAAGCCCCCGAAAGAATTTATGATAGGAGTAGCGGCTTGATGTTAAATGATCTTAGAAGCAGGATAGCCATAGCCCTTCTCCCAAAGAAAAACGGAGAGAAGGCAGTCAACACCGCGGCCTTGAATCCCTTCCAGATTCTCTCCCTGCAGTATGCCGGCGTCCCGGTCTATACCGATATGACGGTGAGGAAGGCAACCCGCGAGGGCTATAAAATCAGCGTCTATGTCTACCGCGCCGTGAGGACGATTATCCAGGCTTCCTCGGCCGTGCCTTGGGTCATCCTGGATAGCAAGGGCGAGAAGATGGAGGGCCATCCCCTGGCCAAGGTGCTGCAGAAGCCCAACCCGGAGTTCGCGGGGCAGGACCTGATAGAGTTCCTGATCGCCCACCTCGAGCTGACGGGGAATGCGCTCTGGCAGCCGATTATCGTGGGAAAGCAGGTCAAGGAGATATGGCCGGTGATGCCCGACCTGGTCAAGCCTATCCCCTCGGATGTCCCCGGTGAGTGGCTGAAGGGCTGGCAGGTGACCAGTGCCGACGGGAGCCAGCGGACAGTACCCCAGAGCCAGTTCATTCACTTTATGATGGTCGACCCGGGCAACCCTTATTGGGGTATGGGTCCGCTGCAGGCAGCTGCCCGGACCATCGACACCGATAACGAAGCCCAGGACACCCAAAAAATTTCAATGCAGAATAGAGGTGTTACCGACGGGGTCTTCACCCATGAGACTCCGCTGACGCCGGAGCAGTTCGAGGAGTCACGCCGGCAGATAAAGGAATACTTCCTGGCCAAGAGCAGGAGACGCGAGCCCTGGGTGCTGGGCGCCGGCGCCAAGTGGAACCAGATGTCCCTGACCGCTATCGAGATGGACTATATCGCCTCCAGACTCCACAACAAGCGAGACATAGCCGGGGCGTTCGGGATAAGCCCGATATTCCTCGGAGATTTAGAACAATCGTCCTATAACAATATGATGGAGGCTCGCAAGGCTCTCTATGAAGATGTTGTCATTCCGCTGCTCGACGATATCAAGTCGACGCTCAATCTAAGGCTGGCCCCGATGTACGGGGACATTACGATTTCGTATGACACCTCCAAGGTGGCCGCCCTCCGTGAAGACTTTACCAAGAAGGTGGAGCAGGCCAAGAACTTGTGGGCGATGGGGGTCCCGTTCGACCAGATAAACGAGAGACTGGAGATGGGCTTCAACGAATTCCAGGGCTGGGGCCTGAGTTACCTGCCCCTGACCCTCTTGCCGGCCGGAGCTCCTACGAAGGCAGGAGTCAAGGCCGCCGACCTGGAGACAGAAGAGGCCAAGGCCGCTCAGTGGAAGAGAATAGACCGCCGGCGCGTCGCCTGGTGGGGAGTGGTTAGCGGGAAGGTCATCCCGCTCTATGAGGCGGAAGCCAAGGCGATAGAGAAGGCGCTGAAGGGCATTAAGGCCCAGGCCGACCTGGAGAAGGTCATCAACGGGGCCATCGACGGCATGGCGCCGGAGTGGGAGAAGACGATGACCGCTATCCTGGGTGCTCTTATCGAGGACTTCGGGACTGTAATCGCTGAGGATTTCGGCGGCAAGTCCTCCGGGGGGAGCGAGGCGAAATGGGTGTTCGACCCGATGAGCCTGGCTGCCGTGGCCTGGATGAAGAAGAACGGCGCTGCTGACGTGAAGAGCATACTTGACACCGACAAGGCCGAGATGAGAGCCGTCCTGGTAGCCGGGCAGGAAGAGGGCTTGAGCACCGTGCAAATCGGCCGTAATATGCGGCAGTTCTATACAGACCGGTCGCCGTATAAGGCGATGAGGGTAGCCCGCACGGAGACATCTCATGCTGCCGGCTTCGGGCAGAGGGAAGCTGCCAGACAGGCGGGAGTAGTGAAAACTCACACCTGGGTCACTTCACGCGATGATAGGGTCCGTGATTCCCATGCTGCTCTTGATGGTGAAACTGTGGATTTCAATGAACCTTACTCTGATGGCTCGATGTACCCCGGTGAGCTTGACATCAACTGCCGATGTGTGGAGAGCTTCGGGACCAGATAATTTAACAGGGAGATAGCGCAATGCAAAATGGCTTATTTGAGAAGATGATAGACGAGGCTGCCGAGGAAGTCGCCAACAAAGGCTGGAAGGGGGCCGACGAGAAAGCCGTAACGCTGGCGGCATTCGGCCTATTGTATAAGCTGGTCAGCAACAGGATGCACAGTATCTCAAAACCCTTCTGGTGGGCGGCCGGCGTTATCGGCGCCGGCGTCCTCTGGTATATAGTGAGCAGCTTAATAAGCTTGGTAACAGGCAACGGTTAACTGAAAAGGGAGGTCAAAATGAAACCGGAACACAAGACAGTCAGCTTTGAAATTAAGGAAGTCGACGAGGAGACAGGGGTTTTCACGGGCTACGCAGCTACCTTCTCGAAAAAGCCCGACTCATACGGCGATATTATCGAGCCCGGCGCGTTCGCCAAGACCCTCAAGGAAGCGGGGAATCGGGTAAAAATCCTCTGGAATCACAATACACTTGAGCCGATAGGCAAGCCCGACGAGCTGCTGGAGGATGACAAAGGCCTGCTCGTGAAGGGCAAGCTGAGCCTCGGTGTCCAGCGCGCTAAGGAAGTCCTGAGCCTTATGAAAGACGGCGTTATCACCGAGATGTCTATCGGCTACGATACGTTGAAGGAATCGTGGCAGGATGGCATCCGCCACCTCCAGGAGGTCAGGCTCTGGGACGTATCGCCGGTAACCTTTGCCGCCAACCCGGAGGCGATCGTGCTGAGTGTCAAGAAGGCAACGACCTTTGCCGATTTACCTCTGGCGGACCGTGAGGACGAGTGGGATGCCACCGCTGCGGAGAAAAGGGTCCGCGCCTGGGCCGGCGGAGAGGATAATCTAAACTGGAATAAGTACCGCCAGGCCTTCTACTGGTACGACGAGGAGAGCCCCGAGCTGTTCGGGAGCTACAAGCTGGGCTTCGCCGATGTTGCCGGCAGCAAGCTTACCGCTATCCCGCGGGGGATCTTCGCCGTTGCCGCGGTGATAATGGGCGCCAGGGGAGGCGTCCAGATTCCCGAGGCCGACATGGCAAAGGTTAAGACCCACGTCGAGAAATATTATACCAAGATGCAGAAGGAATTTGACGACGAGGAGATAATCGCCCCATGGAATAAGGCCGAAACTTTTAACTGCGAATGTGTCGAATGTGGGCACGAACTTATATCTGAGAAACACTGCAGCGATATCAAATGTCCGGAATGTGGAGGTGAGATGAGAAGGGCTGAGCGCCCCGGCCCGGGGAAAGAAAAGGCAGGGCGTGTCTTGAGCGCCACAAACCTGGCGAAAGTCCAGGCGGCGCTCGCTGCTCTCCAGGCACTTCTCGAGGCTGCTATAAGTGAGTCAGAGCCGGAGAAATCCACTCAGCTCGCGGAAGCTACCAAGGAAGCCGCGGAACTGGAGATTGTAGTGGCGAGTCTCAAGGCAGAGAATGACGGCTTCGATGTGAAGGTAGCCGAGAGGCGCATCGAGGCTATACTCGAAACCATCAACAAAAAACAGGAGGTAAAATAACCATGGAAGCAAAGGAAGCAAAAGAACTTGCTGACCTGGTTCAGAGTGCAGTGGAAGAGCTGCACAAGGCCGTGGAGCGCCAGGACGCTGAGATTAAGAAACTCGGCGAGCCTACGGCCGAAACCAAGGCAACCATCGACGCGCTCAATACCCGCATCGACGAGCTGGAGGTTAAGCTCCAGCGCCAGTCCATTCCGGCAGCCGGTGCTCCTGACGCCCAGACTGAAGAGTCCAAGGCACGCACCGCAGCCTTCTTCAAATTCGTGAGGCAGGGTGAAGCGGGTTTAACCCCGGACGAAAGGAAGGCCCTTGTCGAAGACGCCACCGGCCAGTACCTCGTGACTCCTGAGCTCGAGTCCGAGATTGAGCGCACACTCCCCAATATAACCGTTATCCGCCCACTGGCAACAGTGAGGCCAATCAGCAAGGACCGGCTCAAGCTTCGCAGCCTGAGTGAGGTCACTGTCGGCTGGGGTAAACTGGAAACAGGGGAGGAACCCACCGAGGGCGGAGGGGTACCGGGAGCGCCGACTTACCAGTACGCGGAAGACCTCTACGGTCTGGCCAAGATTGGTGAGGACGAGATGGCGGACAGCGACATTAACCTTCAGTCCATCCTGGCCGATTCGTTCACCAGGGCAATAGGCGAGGCTGAAGACGCAGCCTTTGCAGTCGGGCGCGGTCACACTACCTACGAAGAGCCGGAGGGCATCACCGTAAATGCCACCCTGACCGGTGCCACCGTTACCACAACTGCAGCCGGTGCCATCACCATCGAGAAGTTCCTGGAGATGGTTTACACCTGCCCTGCCCAGCACCGCAAGAACGGGGTTTTCATCTGGAATTCCCTTACCGAGCTGGCCGCAAGGCAGCTGAGGGGAGATGGCGGAGGCGGAGCCGGTACCGGGCCGTTCCTGTGGCAGCCGAGCGTTGCCGCCGGCAAGCCCAACACCTTCGTCGGCTATCCCGCCTACTGCCAGGACGACATGCAGTCCCTGGCCGGGGCGGCCCAGGTCATCGCCATCTTCGGCGACCTCAAGGCTGGCTACCGGATAATCGACCGCCAGGGCATCACCCTCCAGCGGCTCTCCGAGCTGTACTCCGAAGCAGGCCTGGTGGGCTTCAAGGTCCACAAGAGGGTCGGCGGCGGGGTGATAAAGCCCGCCAACAAAGCCCTGGTCCTTCTGACCGAGCACGCCTAGCAATAGGTGAAGCGAATAGAGAGAAATAAAATGGGGGTGCGTGACTGGGAACATTACCGTCCCATCCCCTAAAAAGGAGACACTATAATGGGAGCAAATTACCGAGGATACAATCCTGTAACAGAGGACGACATCTGGACTATCGCAGGTGAGCAAAAGGTAGCGGATGGTGGCGAGATTAAGGTGGAGAGTGGTGGTAAGCTGACGATAGAGAGTGGGGGCATAGTCGAAGGTGGGCCCCTCGCCGTACAAGAAATCACCTTTGTGGAAGACGGCGCCGGTACTTATACTGGTTCAGTTACCCTTCCTGCCGGTGCGACTTTAATAAATGTGATTGTCCACGCTGTAGCACTTTGGACTGCTGGAACGAGTGCGGCCCTAATCGTGGGCGATGTCGCTGACCCTAACGGCTTCTTTGATGCCGTTAACCTGAAGGCGACTGACTTGCTTGCTGGTGAGTCCATAGATTTCGCTCACACTGGTGGCTGTGAGGGTGCCGATGTTGATGCCCCGGCCGCTGCTGTTGCAGTAAGGCGACGTTATCTGGCTGGAGCAAGGGTTGTCACCGGTGAGGTAACTTCAGTAGGTGCAGGAACTGCTGGCCGAACTCGCATAACTGTTCTCTACTCAATGCCTGCTACATCAGTATTGGCGACAAAAGCATAGATTCGCTAATAGGATAGCCTTACCCTTCGGCAAGGTAGGGACTCTTTAACCAGGGGGGAGCCCGGCGCTTACTCCTTCCGCTGCGGTTCCCCCCCCATTACCCACAAAAGGAGGATGATATGCGTGTCAGGGTACTAAAGGAATTCATTACTGCTAACCGGGCTTTCCATGTCGGGGAAGTCGCTGAGATTGACCCCAGGAAGGCAGCCGGCTGGCTGGCGGCCGGGCTAGTGATGCAGGACAAGAGCCTGGATGGGGCGAGTGAAACAAAGGCTAAACCTACCCCGAAAACTAAGCATAAACGGAGGAAAACATGATAGGCAAAATAGGGCTGAAATACCATTCCGGCTGGAGGGTGCGCCACTGGCGTAAGGATGAGCACGGTATCTACCGCCTCATCTGGCAGGATATCGCCATAGACCGCAACATCCTGCATGACACAGGGGAAATCGCCATCCTCTCGGCCTTTTTCGCCACGGCCATGACCAACTACGGCGCTCCCCCGGCCAACCTCTATCTCGGCCTGGATAAGCGGGCATCGCTGGCTGAAGCCGATACCCTTGCCACCCTGGACGAACTCTCCAAATCGGGCTATGAGCGCAAGGCGCTATCTTCTGCCGGCACAGGCGCCAGCGGGCAGGACTTCTATATCAACCAGCCGGGGGCTTACTACAGGGCGGATAGCGCAGAGGTGGAGTGGACGGCGGGGGAGAACTGGGTGGATGCCGTCAAAAATATCTTCCTCTGCACCGATTCAGTTGCCGTAGCAGATGGAGATGGCGACCATCTCGTTTCCAGTCTAGCCCTGACCGCTAACCGCACCTTATTGAGCGGGGACAAACTGGACGGGTCTTTATATATCGGCCTTTCGGAGTGATAGATGCCTTACGCAGTAATTGAACCTTCAGGCTGTGGCATAGTCAAAGATGTAGCCAAACTGCGAGTTGACTTATTCCTCAATGAGACTGACCCGCACTACGATAAGCATTATGTCTTTGTGCCCGTTATTCCTGAAGGGGGCTATCCTGGGGCGGTTGATGCTGAAGGCACGCCCAAAAATCAGGCCGACTATGACGCTTGGCTTGAGTCCTTGCCCCATATCTGGCAGAATAACCCCTTTCACTCTCACAAGATATGGCTACCAGATGCGGGGGCTTCCGATAACTATATCAACGAGCAGATAGAACGCACCCTTAATTACTTCTATGCCTTCCATCAGCACTGTTGGGATACAAGCGTTCCTTTCATAGAGAACTGGAAGAAAGTCCCCAAAGTAAAAGGCTCTATCCGTGATGTATTCGTAAGAGGCGACCCGAATGACAGTCTAGCCAACCAGCAGAAGATAGCGGACATTACCAACCGAATAAATGAGTTCCAGATAAGTGCTTCAAGAGTCCCCCCTACCGATTTGAATATAGGGGAGAAGGGGACGATTGATGTAGGGGAGACTACTAATCTAAGCTATGATTGGTCAGGATACACTCTTGTCGATAAGGCTAATCCAGCTAATGCCGATGGCACAATAGATACTGTCTTGGTCTACCCAAATGTCACTGTAACCAATGTGGAACTTGCCACTTTTTATGTTGTTTCAGGGAATAACCTCACGAGCAGGGATAACGAAACTTATATTGGAGAAATCGCTAGTGGGGGAGAGCGCACCCTTACTGGGCTATCTATAGATATTCTTACTACCGATTATATCGGTTTGTGGCATGATTCTGGGAAATTTTACGGAGTGATGTCTGGAGCTGGGGGGTTATGGTATGCTGCTGGAGATAAAATCCCCTCTGATAATCAGGCTTTTTCTTCTCTGGCTACTGCTAGCGTCTACCTCTACGGCACAGGAACAGAGAGTGGGGGTGGGGAAACCTATAATGAGACAGGCCATGAGCAGGTAATCCTCGCCGTAGGTGGGCAATCGGGGAAGCAGACCATGACCGAGGCTAGAGGGCAGGTCATAGTGGCCGAGATGGGCAAGGCCGATATCCAGACTATGCTTGAAGCCCGTGGGCAAGTTATCCTGGTCGAGCAGGGGCACACCGACCAGGCCATCTTCGCCGAGACTGGCCACCTCCAGACTGTCCTGGCATCATTAGCCCAGACCGACCTGGCCACCTTCTCCGAGTTAGCACACCTTGAAACCATCCTCGCCGTGATAGGGGAATCAGACCTGGCCACCTTTGCAGAAACCAGCCATCTCCAGGTCATCCTGGCAAACCAGGGGGAGAGCGACCTGGCTATCTTTTCGGAGCTGGGGCACCTGGAGGAAGTATTAGCCATCTTAGGTGAGGAAGATACCTATATCCCCGTGGGTGGTGTGGTCTATGACGAAACCGGGCACTTGCAGGCGATACTATTCATGTCCGGGGAGTCCGATAATCTCAGGTTTACCGAGACGGGCAAGGTACAGGCTATCCTGGTCACCACCGGGGAGAGCGATACCGCCACCTTTGTCGATGCTCACGGCCAGGTGATATTAGTTAAGCTCGGTGAGAGGACAATCCGCATCCTGAAGAAGATAAGGCGGAAATCGGATATACATAACCTGGGCAGGATGCAGGCCAGTTATAACCTCGGAACGATGCAGGGTAGATATACTCTAGGCGAGGGGGAGAAGCGAAATGTCATTAAATGATACGGCACTGGTGACAGTGACCGAGGCCAAATCTTACTTGAGGGCGAACGCCGCCGCTTCCCTACAGATACCGGCCGAGTATGTCGGCATGGGAGACGGCGAAACCGTGGGGTTTACCCTGGATAATACCCCTGTGAGCGGCAGTCTGAAGCTCTATGTCAATGGCGTGCTCCAGGTGGAGGGCACCGATTTCACTTTGAGCGGGGCGACGATAACCTTTACCGAGGCTCCGGCCGCTGTCCCTATCACCGCCAGCTATGATGCCGCTGCCGGCGACAATACCTTCGAGAGCTATGACGATGCGCTCCTGGAAATCTTAATCAATGCGGCCACCAAGAAGGCCGAGGACTACACCGGACGGGCATTTATTCAGCGTGAGATTACCGAGACACGTATCGGTGATGGCACCAAGATTCTGAAGCTCTACAAGCAGCCCGTGACCGAAATTTCAAGCATCACCCTGGACAGCGACGAGATGACCGATTACTCCGAGCGGCTCTCTATCGGGAGGCTGTACCACCTGGTTGTCTGGACTCTGGACAGCGAGATAGAAGTAACCTATACCGCCGGCTACGCAGCGACCCGGGCGGCGACTCAGGCCTTAGTCCCGGACGCGGTCACCGCCGTCATGGTGGCCGTGGCTTTCTGGTACGACAACCGCCTGGGGGTCAAGTCGGAGAATATCGCCGGCGTCGGGTCAGTGGACTACGGGGAGCCGTCAGAGATGCCTCCAGAAGCCTTGAGGTTGCTCGATTCCCTGAGGGTAAGTGTAGGTATTGGGTGAAACCATTGTCTTTATCGTTAACCCCGTCCAAAAGCCATCCTGATGCGTCTGACAGGGTTTGAGAGGGGAATATGTTATCAAATATTCTTAGGCACAGAGTTCAAATACAAGAGAAGGTTACAACTCAAACCGCTACAGGTGCTGTAGTGGTCTGGAAGCCGGTGCAGTGGGTCTCCGCCCGGGTCGTCCCCCTGGATGCCAAGGCGAGGGCGGTCTACCAGCAGCTCCAGAGCAACGTGACCCACAAGGTCGTACTGCGCGGGAGTGTCTCCCTCTCCTTGGGTAAGAACCGCCTTATCTGGGGGGCAAAGATCCTGGGGCTGGCGGAACCTCCGCAGGTACTCGGCCAAACTACTGTAGTTATGGTGGGTGAAAGCAATGGCTGACGGCTGTGAGGTTAAGCTGACGTTCCACACCGATGAGGTGGTCAAGGCTATCGATGATGCCCAGAGCAAGTTGATGTCTGAAGCCGTCAACGAGGTCAGGACCCAAACCCTTGAGACGCTTAGCGGCACCCGCAGCGGCCGGACCTACAAGGTGCCGGGCACCGGCCGGACTTACACCGCCTCCGCCCCGGGTGAGCCCCCGGCGCAGGCTACAGCTGAGTTGAGGCAATCGGTTGATACCAAGATAGAGGCTGAGGGAAACACTCTGGCAGGCTATGTCGGAACAGACAAAATTCAGGGGAAGATGACTGAATTCGGTACCCGCAATATGGCTGCCAGGCCGTGGCTGAGAGTCAGCTTCGAGAAGGCAATGCCTAAAATAAGGGGGATATTCGGGAAGAAATGGCTACCGTAGACACTCAGAAATCACTGCTCACTTACCTCTTCAACCTGCTGACCACCGATGATACCCTGAAAGCGGCCATGGGCGGGACGGTCCGCCTGTACCATACCTGGGCGGAGCCGGATGCCGTGTTTCCTTACCTGGTCCACCGGATTGACATCGCCGCGGCCGAGCCGTTTGTGATGAGGCAGGCAATCTACTACCTGGACATCTGGAGCGACAGCCCGAATGCCGATGCAATACTGGCTATCAGGAAGAGGCTGATAGAGCTGCTCGATGAGCTTGAGCCCTCTACCACAGATATCGCTGGCGGGAGGCTCTGGCTTCAGGCCGATGCGTTTATCCCGGAGAGCGAAGGGGGAATATGGCACTACGCTACTCAGTGGAATTTGAGGTACTACAGGAAGACGGAGGTGGCAGGAATATTGAGCAGATAAATTTCGGGGCGAGAGCCCCTCGATGGATCAAATAATTTCAGGAGGTAAAAGGAAATGGCTGTTGTAAAACACGGAGTAAGCGCGAACACACCGGACCGTATCTTGATAGATGCGGGAGCGGTCTACACCGGCTGGACCAGCGTAGCAACGCCGGGAACATTGCTCGGGGCGACCAAGGGGGGTAACGTCTTCGAGGTTAACCGAACAATCAGGCGTATTGATCCTGATGGAGCCAAAGGGCCGGTTAAGGGTTTTCGTAGGGTGGAGGATGTCGTTGCCACTCTCACCGTCAACCTGATTGAGATTACCGAGGCAAACCTGCTCAAGGCGCTCGCCGGTTCTTCGGCAACGGGTCACGTCATCACCGGAGCCGAAATAGATGATGATGACTATATCAGCAAGGTCGCCCTGGTTGGCACGATAACCGGCTTCGACGGCACCGCAAAACCCATCATCTGCGTGCTGAGTAACGTGCTGGTCGACGGGCCGTTCAGCCTTGCCCTGAATCCCAAGGATGAGGCGGTCATCAAGCTGGTCTTTACGGCTCATTATGCCGACTCCGATCTTGACACTGAGCCGTGGAGTGTGGAGTATCCGGCCGCGTGAGTGGAGGGAATAAATGGAGGTGAACTATGACAGTAGTTAAGCATGGAGTAAGCACAGATAGCCCTGACAGGCTGCTCATCGATGCCGGCGCCGTCTACTTCAACTTTATCGATGCCGATAGCCCCGGCACGCTCCTCGGTGCCACCCGCGGGGGTAACACCTTTGAGCTGGCCAGGACCATCAGGAAGATGGAGGCAGACGGGGCGAAAGGGCCGGTCAAGGGCATGAGACGGCTGGAAGAGGTGATGGCCACCCTCAAGGTCAATATGCTGGAGCTGACCGCGGAAAATCTGCGGAGGGCGATAGCCGGGGCTATATATTCCTCGGGTACCACCTTGATAGAGGATGAAGCAGTCGGAGACGGAGACGGAGAGACCTTAGTTTTTGCCCTGGACCATGCGCCGGTGCAGGAGAACAGCGAGACCATTGCCGTGGTCGACAGAGGCGCCCAGGTGCTTCTCGCCGATTACACGATAGACTATGCCGCAGGTTCTATCCAATTCGTTGTTGCGCCTGAAGATGGAAAGGCGATCACCGCCACCTATTATTACATCTCAGCTGCTGCCGTCATCGGTGGTGAAACAACGGAGGCATACAAGTACCTTATCAAGGACGCCGCCTATATCGGCAACGTGGCCATCGTGGGCACCCTCACAGGCAAGACCAACCCGGTCATTGTCATAATCACCAATGCCCTCTGTGACTCCGGGTTTAGTCTAGCGCTGGCGCCCAAAGACGAGGCGGTGCCGGTAATAACCTTCACCGCGCACTACCTCAATACCGACCTGGATAGTGAGCCGTGGAGTTTGATTTATCCTGCCAGTTAAAGCAAATCAAGGGAGGACTACAGTGGAAAACAAGGTTAGACCCCTGATCGTTACGGACGTCTTCGCTGTCGCTCGTATGCTGAGCAAGGTGACAAAGGGAGCGCGGGCAGAGCTCGCCGCGGCTATGTCAGCAAAGAAGAAACCTGACCCCACGGAGTTGGGCATGGTGCTCTTTCAGAGCATGTTTACCGAGACCGAAGAAGACCTGAAGGCATGGATGGCCGATCTGATTGGCAAGACCAAAGAGGAGTTCGCGGTCATGTCAGCTACAACGGTGATAGACATTATTGAGGCGCTTTTCGAGCAGGAGGACATCAAGGATTTTTTCGGTCGAGTCTCTCAGTTAGTTGGCAGGCTTACCAAGAAGGCCTAGCTAAGCTTTTTGACCCGATACAGGCTCGGTATCACTGGGAGGATGATATTATCAACCGCCTTCCCTTCTCCCGCTTTAAACAGCTCTTAAAAATCTCAGCCGAAGCGAGAGAGAGGGAGGATAAGGATGCGTTCATCAAGGCTGCTTTTATAGCGCATCAACTGGGCGCCGGAGGGGGGAAGAACTTCGGTGATTATCTCCGTGAGCTAGGGCTGTTGGAAGGGCAGATAGCTACGGGTACACCCCCGGCCCGGGATCTAACCAAGAAAGAAGCAATCGCTAAAGCAGAGGAAATCCTGAGAATGGCAAGGAAGCAGGTTTAAGTTTGTGATTGTTTCTTCAGTTCATTTAGCTTGTGTAATAAAGACCTTGCCTCGCCATCATCCTTCTCGGCTTTTGACAGGACTTTTGACGCCTCTGTAAGTTTCTGCGGGTTCTCTATGTACCCTACCTTCAAGGTATCCCGGACATATTTCTTGGCTCGATTCTCTTGGAATTTGGGGATTGTCTCGGAAATGCCCTCCAAAACCTTCCAGATTCGAAATACCAACAGGAGTAAGAAAATCGAGTAGAGTAGCCCCAGGGCTCCAATAATCGAGTAAACGATTGCGATCGTTGTTCCCATTTTGATCTCCTTTCGAAGTTAAATATAGTATGGAAAATCTTTTAAGTCAAGAGGACGGGTAAAGTGAACGTATTCGAGCTTTTCGGGAAGGTTGCTCTCGATGGGAGCGCGAAGGTAAAGGATGAGCTGACTGGGCTGGAGAAGAAGACTCAGCAGGTCCAGAAAGGTATGCGGGTCATGGGTGCCGCATTTACTGCTGTGGGCGTTGCCGGCCTGGCCATAATCAGCTCAACCAAGAAGATAAATGCCCAGCTTGGTGTGACGGCGCTGAATCTTGGCGTTACCACTAAGGAAATGCGGGACCTAACCCTCGCAGTTACTAATGTGACTTTCGCCATAAGCGAGGTTACGGCAACCTTTGATTTATTGGCCAGGGCTGGGGTAAAAGACACGGAGGTCCTGAAGGCTACAGCCACAGCCTTCGATACCCTTGGTGACGCTACCGGTAATACGGCTAGCATTACTGCCGGCATTATGATAGATGCAATGAAGACCTTCGGCCTTACAGCTGAGGAAATAGCCAGTAAGGGCGACATGATGACCCACATGGCCAGAAATAGCACAATAGGCCTCGAAGACTTCGCCACAATGGTTGGATACACAGACCAAGAAATGGTCGCTGCTGGACTCACCATCGAAGATATGGCGGCTATGATGATGTATATGGGCGATAGCGGCATCGCACCTGGAAAGGTCATGCTTAGAGAGTGGCAGGCGGCGGTTACTCGATCAAAGAAAGAGAACATCTCTATGACCGAAGCTCTCGGTATGACAAGCGAAGAGTTGGCCAAGTATAATGGCGGTCTGCAGGATTCCGAGGGGGTAATGCAGCAGTTTGCTGATGCCGCGAATGAGCAATATACCATCATGGACAAGCTCAAACAGAAGTTCAGCGAGATAACTCTAGGAATGAGTGGTTTCCTTGAGCCTTTGGAGCCGATACTCGCCGGCATGACAGCTTTGGGGCCGGCAATGATATTCCTATCGACCTCTGTAGGACTGGCCACCGTTAAATGGATAGCCCATACAGCCGCCCTGATAGCACACAGGATAGCTGCCTTAGCTTCTGCGGCCGCGAATGCAATCCTCAATGCCTCTTTAGGGCCAGTAGGATGGGCCTTAATCGCAGTAGCCACTGCAGCAGCCATCGTAATCCCCCTTATCCTGAAATTGACCTCAGCAAGCAAAGAAGCTTCTAAGGGAATGGATGACTATACAAAGAGCCTTTTTCAGAATGAATTAGCATCCACACTTACCACCGCTGAATGGGTCCGGGCTTATGAGAAGGGCTATTTGCTAGAGGACCAGGTAGTGAAGATCGCCCGTGGCTTGGGCATCAGCACCGAAAAACTCGTAGAGAATATGCAGGCTGCGGGGTTGCTGGAAGCTGTTATTTCCGACGGCACCGAAACGGGAAGACTATATATCCGCCAATTAGAAGACCAGGTAACCGGGCTTGCTGCAGTAAACCAGCAAATGTCAGAGACTACCGCGGCTCAAGAAGCCCTTACTGATTCGTGGGATGATTTTCTGACCGAACTAGACCCCAGTGTCAGAGCCTTCAAAGAATACGGTTTAACAACTGAAGATGTTATCCAGTATATGACGAGAGCTGGTGATTCCATAGATTCAGTCGTGCAAAGCCTTAGCGATCAAGGTATCGAAGCTAACAATGTAAAATATCATCTCGAGGAATTGGGGATAGCAGCCAGTGACGTCGCTGATTTTGTAGGGAAGAAGCGTCAGGCGATTGAGGAGGAAAAGACTGCTGACGAAGAAGCAGCTATCGCTGTAGAGGAATTGCGAAAGCAGCTCCAGTACGAGGCAAGTGACGCCGGCAAGGTAGGGCTGACTACGAGGGATGTAACGGCTGCACTTATCGCCCAGGGCTGGACTACTAAGAGAATCGCCGATTTATGGGCACGGCTTGGCGATGATGTTAATTATGCCGACCGTTATCTTAAGGCTGCCGGGCTCACTTCATCTGAAGTTGACGCCATACTCAAAGAACTTGGGATTACGGTGGATGGGGTGGCGAGCAGTTACGACAAGCTTACCGGCAGCGTCACGGGCTACGGTGCGGCCGCTACCAAAGAGTTTGCGGAGTTAGAGGCGATGTATAAAGCCGGCGGAAAGACTGGCTACGCCGAGTATTTATGGCAGTCAGAGTGGGGGCGGAAGGCTATCGCCGGTGATATAGCAGCGGCACAGGCGGGGGCAGCAGCAAGCCAAACAGCGATGTCATCTGGAGCATCAGCAACAGCAGCCTACACGGCGGGCACAATATCACTTTCGCAGGCTATGTCAGCGTGGGCACAGCATGGCTTCTCATACCAGCATGGCGGTCCGATCCCAGAACCTACGTTACTTTATGGATTGATGTCAAAGCGACCTTACGCTCTAGCAGGTGAAGCAGGGAAGGAATATATCTCTCCCGTCTCCCCGAGCGGGAAAGCGGTTAATATCTATGTCCAGCTTGACGGGAAAACAATCGCAAAGGCTATCGGCCAACCACTTGTAGATGAAATCCGAGTTAGGACAGGGCTAAAGAGTTAATGAGCACGATAAAGATTGACGGTATTGAAGTTGTTACCGCCAAGGATTCGCTTGTTGTTGAATGCCGCATTGAGGAACGTAGCACGGCCGATTTCGATGTCATAGACCTGGTCGGTGCTGCCAGCTATACCCGGGGCCAGCCGGTCGAAATCCGCGACCCGGACGATAACCTGGTGTTTGGCGGCTTCATCGACACGCCGAGCTCCCAGCGTGCATACCCGGGCGGCGGCCTTATCCATCATATCTCCTGCATGGACAATCACTACCTAGCCGACAAACGCCTTGTGGTTAATTCCTATGTATCCCAAACAGCAGGGTATATCGTAGAGGATATATTCGACCATTATCTCTCCCTCGAAGGCGTTACTATCGGGGAGATACAGGCCGGGCCAACGGTGGCCCAGGCCATATTCAACTATGTCAAGGTTTCCAATGCCTATGATGCACTGAAAGAATTGTCGGGGGCTTTTACCTGGTTTATAGACAATGAAAAGAAGCTCTATTTTATTGATAGGGCTACTATCTCAGCCCCCTGGCAATTAGACTGGACCACCCATAAAGCGGAAAGAGACAGCGTTAGTCTGACGACCGGGAATCCCTTATACCGGAATTTTCAGTATATCTGGGGCGGGACCGATATAACCAGCGTGCAAACAGCAACTTTCACCGGAGATGGGGTTATTAAGACATTTACCCTGGGGTATCCCCTGGCGGCGGAACCTGTAATTACCGAAGATGCCGCCCCGATGGATGTGGGCATCAAGGGGATAGAATCGGGGAAAGATTACTACTGGTCGAAGGGCGACAGCGCGATCTATGCAGAAGTAGCCCCCGGTGTAGGTGTCGTCGTTGCCGTTAGCTACTACGGGCAGTATCCTCTCATTGCAATGTCCCTTGATAGTGCCTCTATCGCGGCGAGGAAAGTTATTGAGGGAGGAACCGGGATAACTGAAGACATCGAAAGGGAAGCGTGGCACGAATCCAAGGAATCAGCCAGAGAATCCGCACAGGGGAAACTAACTCAATATTGCCAGGATGCCGAGAGGTTTAATTATCAGACACTCGAAAGTGGTCTTTTACCTGGCCAGCTTCAGGAAATCACCTATGCACCTTTCGGCTTTACCGCTCATCAGATGTTGATAGAGTCGGTATCTGTTAGCTCCCAAGGCGGGATAATTAGCTACAATATAACCTGCATTACCGGACCCATTCTCGGTTCCTGGAGCAAGTTCTTTAATAAACTATTCGTACGGCAAGACCAGTCAATTCGTGTGGGTGGCGAGATGCTGTTAAAGCTGATAGCTCAGCCCGAAAGTTTAGACCTGGTCGAAACCCCTAGTGATGAAGAGGACGACTTCTCTGGTGGTCTGGTCAATAGATGGCTCAATTCAGCCCCGATAGATGCCGGCTCCCTGGGGAATGTCCAGCATGAAGCTCTGGCTCTGGCCGAAGCTGTAGACGACGGTGAGCATACCACCGAGGATTACGAGTGGGATGACGGGTGTCTGTGGGATATGGCTACTTGGGCGTAGGAGAATGATATGGAGACAAAAAAGAAGAATTCCTTAAAATTATACGGAAGGTGGAGGCTGGAGGCCCGCCACATCAAGACGGGCGAGATAATTGTCAAAGAGGGCGAAAACCTTATTGCCACTGTAGGTAAGGGGCTGGTCGGCGACCTTATGATTGACACGGCTGGCTTCGACACGGGGTTGACCTTCTGCGCTATAGGTTCAGACAATACCGCCCCAAATGTCGCGGATACCACTTTAACGGTGGAGGAATTCCGAAAGGCGGTAACTTCTAGGTCAAGAACCGTGAATGAGATAACGATCACCACCTTCTTTACCGCTGCCGAATCAACCTATGCCATAGAAGAGGCGGGGATATTCGGGCACTCAACGGCCAGCGCAACACCAGACAGCGGGATTATTTTCAGTCATTGGCTGGTTTCCTTTGACAACTCGGGTGGCGTCTACGATATAACGATTTCTTATATTCTGACAATAGGGTGAGGTGAGATATGCCAATAGCAAGAGGACAACAGATATTGGCGGCGGATGTATTCCCGATAGCCGCAGGAGTTGGTGATATCCCAGAATGTTTTAATGATACAGAAAATGGCTCTGCTGCCACTAGCTACGAGAAAGTGAAAGAGACCAGCCTGGCCAGAAGTGGAACTCTCAGAATCAAGTTTGATGTCAGGGGCCATCTCTCTGGCACCGGTTACGGCAAAATTTATAGGAACGGAGCCGCAGTCGGGACTGAGCGGAGCAACAACACTGATACATGGGTGACCTTTTCTGAGGATATTGCGGGATGGTCGGCTGCTGATTTGTGCCAACTATACACAAAGCATTCTGCCGGGGGATCTGCATGCAGTCAAGTACGGAATTTCCGTATTTATGTAAATGTTCCTGTCAATAATGTTGCGACAGTAGACTAGGAGTATCATATGGAAAAGCAATTACCTTATATTCCAGAGAACAGAGATCAGATTATAGCAGAGCAAGAGGCTCTAGGCTTCAGACTATATGAAGAGCAGATGCATCATTCTGGATGGTGGCTTTTGTTTACCGACCAGCCTTATGTAGAATCTAAACCCGAGAGAGACCCCATCAAGGAAATAGATGAACTTAAGGCACGGCTAACAGGAATAGAAGCGAGGGTAGTACCGAAATGAAATTGGAATCAGGGGATATAGGCGAAGTCAAGGGCGTGGGAACTCTACCCAAACTGAACGCCAAATTAACAGAGCCTCATACTGACCGCTTTCACTTCTTCTTAATCTGGAGGAAGGTCGGGGATGACTGGATAATACTGGAGTCTATAGGTAAAGGAATAGCCGTTGGGAGGTTGTCCTTCTATGCTGGCCAGGATGTCAAGTTCTACCGTGTGAACTGCCCCGCATATTACCGGCATCGAGCCCCGCTCGAGCTCACGAAATGGGGCAGGAGCAAGTACGATTACTCCCTGATTTTATCCATTATCATTCAAGGTCTATGGACAATATTCAAGAATTTCATAAAAGGTGAGGGGGTCCACCCGATAAAGGCTGGCGATATATCCTGGAAGCACAACTCCGCCCTTGTCTGCACTGAAGCCGTTGACATAGCCTATCTGTCTGTCGGAGTGAGTCTGACCGGTGGGACTGTCCCACTTCCGAGCGCTTTCAAGCAGGCAGAATTAGACGGTCTTATGGAGGAGATATGAGAGACACTCTGGCAATTTTATTTCTGCTCCTATTTTTACCCGCCTGGTTCGCCTTTATGTTCTGGATTGTTGCGAATTATCCTTTGAATGTGGCCGAGGCTCTTGGGATAGGTACGATAAACGGCGTCTTCCTTGCCGCATTTAAGGATATGTGGCAGTTTTACTTTAGAAAAGCTCCATTTCAACTTCCGGGGAAGAAATGATACTCTGGGCGGAGCTCTTTATCGGCTTCTTGATACTCTTTACGGTGACAATGACGGTGCTGGTGGGTTTCTGCCTGGTGTTACAGTTTTTGGCAACTTTGCTTGAGATTGAGAGGGAAGGCTAATGATTGATATTCTGAATTTAATAGGTAGTTTGGGTGTGGGGGCTTTTCTCGCCCTTATCATATTTTTTATGTACCGCCGCGACCGGAACGAGACTCTAAGGCAACAGCGTGAAGATAGAAAGTTCATGGAGGATAGACTTACAAAGCTCCTTGAAGATGACCAACAAAGCCGTGAGGCAAACACCAGAACACTGACCGAGTTGACTACTCTTATTTCCAGATTGAATGGGAGATTGAAGTGATACACAGATACCACTGACTAGCTTTGAGAGATGGAAATCTACGGGCTTTAAGCAATACGCCTTACCCTTTATGGGGTAGGGCAGATTTTTTTATTTCTATGAGTTTTTAGAAATTGGTCTAAAAAAGTATTGACAGAGGGGTAATCATAGTTTAAAATATGGTTGTCATGGCTTATAAAGATTATTTAGAACGGATAAAGGAACGGGACGAAAACCTTAGAAAATACCACGAAGCCCACCCAGGCATGAGCCAGAGGGCACTTGCCAAGGTCTTTAAGGTTAGTCAGGCAAGGATATCTAAAATTCTCCAGAAACAGGGGGTTTCTTAATAGAATATCCCGGTGCCAGGGCTTCTTTGCTGACATAACAATTACGTTGTCCGCCCCAAGCTAAAACTTTAATAATCCAAAAATCTATTTATGTCAGCTTTTGAAGCTCCAGAAATGGGGCTTTTTTTATTAAGGAGGGGATGATGGATAAAAAGGACTTAACCAAAATCCTGAATGACCATAAGAAGTGGGTAAATGGTGAAGGTGGGGAACGAGCCAACCTCAGTGACGCCGACCTCAGTGACGCCGACCTCAGTGACGCCGACCTCAGTGACGCCGACCTCAGGAACGCCGACCTCAGGAACGCCGACCTCAGGAACGCCGACCTCAGGAACGCCGACCTCAGGAACGCCGACCTCAGGAACGCCGACCTCTGGAACGCCGACCTCAGGAACGCCGACCTCAGGAACGCCGACCTCAGTGACGCCGACCTCAGGAACGCCGACCTCAGTGACGCCGACCTCAGTGACGCCGACCTCAGGAACGCCGACCTCAGGAACGCCGACCTCAGGAACGCTGTTTTACACCCACCTACAATATTGCTTCTCTGTAATTGGGGCAAAGTCTCAGGCAAGTTGACATCTGAATTAATGAGATACGATGCTGCTAACCACCCCAAACCACATAAATTCCAAGAATGGGCTGATGGTGGCGGTTGTCCTTACAGCAGTGGTTTTCCCCGTGTGGCTCACTTTCAAGAAAACAAGGAATTATGGAAGCCTGGAAAAGCCAAATCAGCCAGGGAACTTGTCTTGATGCTTTTTAAGGAAAAGAAAATAAAATATGACCCAAATCTTTGAAGCCCCGTCATCCACTAACCAGTCGGGGCATTATACACTAATCGACAAGAGATTGGAATACAGAATAGTAAAGGTAGAACTTTGAACCCAAAGGAACATTATAGTGGCGGAGGTGGAATATGTCACAACCTATACGGATACGGTTCAGGGATAATAAAAATGAGGTCCTGGAATTTATCAAAAAGAACGGACAACTTGAGGCGTGTGATAAGTACGGAGTTACACTCATTCCTCTCCAAAACTGGTTGGCAAGAAAAGATGTTGTGGGGGATGCTAATTTTGGAGGAGTCGGCAGTGATTATAAGTCTATGCCTTGGAGTGATTGGGCTTTACGTCAAGCGTATCTATCGGCTCACGAGTACAGAATTAAACTCCTTAAGAGGAAAAGAAGGTTAGAGAGGGAGATTGAGGAAGCAGAGCATGACTGCAAAAAGTGGGAACAGATGATAGTAAACCTTGAATTGGTTGAGGTGACGGAATGAGCGGAGCAATCTTTGATATCAAGAGAGATAATGAGTTAATCAAGACCGGGACTCATTTCTGGTGCCAAGCCTGCGTAGTTGCACGACCGGTTAAAGAACTTTCCCCCGACCCGCGCTATTGTAAATCCTGCTATGCGTTTCTTAAGGCCGAGGCGTCTCTTCTACCTGCCACCAGACACCCTGGTTGGACACCTAGAGCTGTTAAAGACCCAGCACCCATACCATCGGGGGGGTCTGGAAATATGTCCACTGTAAACGGGGTAGAAAGGCGGGGACCGAAACGCAAGAATTTACCCCGGCAGAAAATCTTTGAAATGGCCGATGCCGGGATGGGTGCCAAAATGATAGCCGGGCGATTAAAGGCGGAATACAGAATGAAGGTATCTTATAAAACCATCCAGAGGTTAATCGATGCCAACCATAAGAATTGACAGACCCTTCGACCACACGGAGAGAGTAAGGAGGGCTAACTACCTCTTGAAGTGCAAAAACCCGAACTGCGCCGGCACGGTGGTAGAGATTGATGGTGAGCGCCGGTGTATTTTATGCAACAGGCCACATGACGAAAACGGGGAACTAGCAGAGCCGAGGAAACTGGAACAACCCACCCAAGGAGGTAGGAAATGACCATGTATCCGGCAGTAAAAGAAACTCTAAAGCATCAAGACCAGTGCCCTATATGCGGGGCTAACTGGAAGGAACTTGAGGACTCACTATCCGAAAGTGTCGGGAGTGAGAATTATCAGACCGCCCTTTGCATCATATTCAACTGCCGTGTTTGCAGGGCGAGATTTGAGGAGGAACTAGCCCCCTAACGGGCTAAAGGAGAGGAAAGATGGAAGCTAAAGATACGGTAATAAAATTTCAGTGTAGCCATAAAGTAAAAATTGGTAGTAAGGAATGGCACAATATAGAGGGCTATAATTTAGGCGCTCAAACGCAAGCTGAAATCTCATTTAAGGCAGGGGTAAAGAAAGTGGTGGAGTGGATAGAGGCACAAAGGATATCAGGATTCACGATTATAGAGGGGGTTGGGGTTGGTATTCCCATATCAGAAGAAAAGTGGCAAGCCAAACTCAAGGAATGGGGAGTCCTAGCCCCATAGAGGGCTTAAAGGGGGTGAAATGATTAAGGAACTTGAACAGTTAGTAGATTACTTTAGCACGGACAAGCTAATAAATGATGCTATAAAAGGTTCCATTATCGGTATGGGAAAGCCCTGCCTTGAGCCGTTTTCCTGGGCTACCGTACCGTTGAAATGCTGGTATGAGAATGAGCCCGAGCAGGATTGTCCCCATTATTTTTATAGGTGGGTAAATTGACTACCAGAGCCGAACAAATCGCAAAAGCAAAGATAGGCTTCATACCCGCTAGAAGGATGCAGATTATCACAGCTAACACCTCTAAAGGGGATTTAATCTTCACGATACACTGTGTCTGTGACCAGATATTTGGAGTCTCAATCAACAAGTTTAGAGTAATATGCCCCAACTGCGGGAGGGGGGCTTATTTGCACAGCCTAATGAGGGATTGGAGTGATTAAAGGAGGGCAGCATGGAAACACTGATTAAAATGGCGATGGAAGCTCTAGAGAAAAACCCGCTTATTGACGAGATTGAGTTAGCTGAAGGGCAGTATAAAGTCAGGGTAGTCAGGAACGCCCCAAATATTACCTACTGGACTTCTTCGCCTTATCAATACAGCTACCAAACACCCCAGTATTGAGCATCAAGTAAAAATAAGGAGGATACCATGGATAAAGGATTTTGCCAAAAACACAATTGCGAGTTCGTTCTAACCGAGGGCTGCCCGCACTGCCTGGCCGAGAAGCGGGGGGAACGGTTCAAACCATCGCCTCTGTCTATCGTAAAGGTCAAATACTTTTCCGAAACTACAGGTGAATTAAGCGCGAGGGAATATACCTATTACTCGATAGCTGCGCTACAGGTGGGTGATGTAGTTACTGTGCCAGTGAGGGACACCACAGCAAAGGCAAAGGTAAGCGCCATTGATGTACCCGAAGCCGAGATAGCCGCCTTCAAGGATAAAGTGAAGGTGATACTGCCTAGCTCGAATGGTAGCCTAGCCGAAGCTGCGAGGGATGCTGGAGCGCAAGTGACCGAGGTATCTATTAGCGGGGGTATACCCAAAGGGATGGAAATTCCGAAAAGTACTACCACAACAACGGAGCCGGCGGAGGATGGTGTCTTAGTACAAAAGCCCGGCGGGGATATCGAGGTCAAGAATTATTACGAGCAGGCTTTAGGACTCAAAACCCATGCCGAGAAACGGGTTATCAAAACCGTAGCTGACCTTAAACTTGCCACCGATGACCTGTCCCTTATCTCCAAGATTATGAAGGCTTTGACAGACAAGAAGAAGGAATATCTCAAGCCCCTCAAAGAGCAGGTAGCGGCCATCACGGAGAATTATAAATTCTGGATGGAGCCGATAGAGGCCGCTAACACTATCACCCGCCAGAAGATGACGGACTATGACGCGGAGCAAAGACTTATCCGACAGAAGCAGGAGGAGATTAACCGTAAGCGCATGGAGGCCGCCCAGGAAGAAGCGGCGCTGAATAACGGTGAGATAACCGAATCGGTAAATCTGGTTGAAGTAACGCCGGAAGTCAAGAGAACATCAACAGATATGGGCACGGCCAGTATGGTGGATTCGTGGAAATGGCGGGTTATCGACTTTGCTGCTGTCCCCGATGCTTACAAGGTCATCGACTCCTCTCAGCTGACCGCCATCGCCAAGAAACACCACGACCAGAAGCAGGTGCCCGGAGTAAGATTCTACAACGAACCTACTGTAAGGATGAGTACCAAATAGGAGGAGTAAACATGCCAATTAAAGGACTGACCGAGAAGCGCCGACTGCCCCGGGAGGGCAAGATCCACCTTGGTATAAAGGCCACAACTAACAAGGCAGGGCAGGAATGCCCGCCTTACCCCAAGGCGGTGGACTATTTCGTGTTCCCTCAAGCCCATCCTCAATACCAGGAGCTGGTCGATACCTTCGGGGATAAGCCCAAAGAGCTCCGCATCGTTATACCTGTCAATAACGAGGAGCAGTTCGCAAGCCAATATTACCGGTGCTACTCCAAGAGCAGGGGCCTTATCTGCAAAGGGGACGGTGAAGTGGCTATGCGCACCGTGGATACTGTTACCGGCGCCATGGCCGATCGGGACTCTAAGACGGTAGAAATGCGGGAGGTCAGCTGTGAGGGTCGGGAGTGCCCCGATTATAAGGCCGGCAAGTGCAAGGAGATGATGAACCTGCAGTTTCTTTTGCCGGAGATAACAGGCCTGGGGATCTGGCAGATAGACACCTCCAGCATTAACAGCATCCGCAATATCAACGGGGCCGTGAGCTTGATTAAGGCTGTCCATGGGCGGGTGGCCATGCTGCCTCTCCTGCTGACCATGGAGAAGATAGAGGTTACCCCGCCGGGCGAGAAAAAGAAATCGGTGTGGGTGCTGAACCTCAAGAGCCCCACCACCCTGGTTGAGGCGGCTAAGCAAGCCATGCTGAAGCCGTTACAGCTTATCGCCGGCATGGGGCCCGAGGGGATTCTGACGCCGGTGCCGGATGATGAACGGCCTGAACTGATAACGCATGATTGGGAGGGGTCCATGGGCGACCCTATAGACCCCGACGTGGCCGCTATCCCGGCGAACCCTGAGGATTTATGGCCGCCCGGCCCCGATGAGCAGCCCACAGCTTCAGCCCAGGCGGCACCAGCTGCTAAAGCAGCCGATAAAACGCCACCGGCTAAGGAAAAAGCCAAGCCACTGGCCAAAGCAGCCCCAAAAGCCACTGCCGAGCCTGCACCGGCGGGCCCGCCTAAAACTATCCAGGCTCTTTATAACTGGATAGCTTCGCACGGAAAGCAATATGGCCGCTCTTGGTTCCTGAAGAATTTCGGATATACCGAGGAGGAGTTGCGGAACCCGGCCAAGGTAGAGGCGGCTTACCAGGAAGTAATGCAAACTACGGGCTGGGAGAGCTAGCCCGGGAAATAAATAAGGAGGAATAGGATGGCAAAGATTATTTTAAATATGGGTAGGACCACAGGGCACAATTTGACAGTGACTATCTGAGGAAGAAACCATGAAAAGGTCTATTGTGGAAATCAAGGAAGCAATCAAAGCTTTTAGCAGAACGCCTGTAGAAGATGATGAGTTATATAGGATTATAAAGATAGAAAAATAACCCAAGATACATTAAGAAAGGAGTCCCTTAATAGAATAGACCTGCCGGTGCTAATAGGGCTCTCATCAATGGGGGTCTCCAAAATATCAGGCTTATTGGGAAGGGAATCTGAGCTGGCAGGAGCTTGAGCCGAGGAATGGAGCTAGAAAATAGCTTTTTATTGGGTGGGTGCGGATAAATTAAAGGGCGCACGAGTAGGCTCAAGTAAGGGCTGGGGTGCAATAGCAAAGTTAAATGGTGGGGAGAAATGAATTGGAATGACGGGGTTAAGAAAACCTGGCTGACGACCTATGCCGAGATGGGGAGGAAGTAAGCGATGACAGGAGACACGAGGGTTTTCAAAGAGCATAAACAGATATGGCACGCCTGTGAAAAATGTGGCAAAGAGCGCTGGGTTAGGCTTCGGAACGGTAAGCCCAGAAACAGGCTTTGCCTTGCCTGCATAAATTTAGGTCGTCATCTTACAGAACAAGAAAAGGCGAATATCTCTGGTGAAAAGGCTGGGAATTGGAAGGGTGGGCGCAGTTTAGACGATGACGGTTATATCCGAATAAAGCTTACACCTAATGACCCTTTCCATCCTATGGCTATGTGTAGGGGATATGTTTTGGAACATCGTCTCGTTATGGCTAAACACCTTAATCGCTGTCTTCACTCTCGGGAAGTTGTGCATCACAAGAATGAGATTCGAGATGACAATCGAATAGAAAATCTCATGCTTTTTGCTAATAAAACTGAACATTTAGCTTGGCATCGTCATCGGGGAAAAAGATGATAGTTCAGCAACGAGTATCTCTTAAACGAGAACTGACCGAAGTTATCAAACGGCACCAGGGCCGTGACCGCGCCATTACCGGTATGGAGCTGGCTAAGATGCTCAATCAAAGGGACGACCGGAAGATAAGAATTTTGATAAGGGAGTTGATAGAGGGGAATCTGCCTATTGCGAGCTGTAGTTCGGGCTACTTCATACCCGTTACTTACCAAGAGGCCCAGGAATATGCAGACTCTCTAAAGGGCCGGCTAATCGAGGATGCCTTGCGCCGGCGGGATTTCCGCAGAGCCGCCGACTGTCATTTAAGGCCGGCCACACAGAGGAGGCTATGGTAACTCATGAGGATTGGCAAGCGGAGGCTCTGGCCGAAGCCCAGGCCGAGTGCGACCGGGACAATCCGGTCGTCAGGAATATCACCTATCACCGTTTCGTCAGCAAGTCGAAGGGGAGGCGAAACGGTAAGCAGCGTATCAGGCGGCGGGCCAGAATAAGTGCAATGTCCGCTATGTCCGGGCGGTACTACTTGCCTGGCTGGGAGTGCCGCGGTGACTCTGACCCGCGCATTTCTTTACACTAAAAAAGGGGAAAGGAGAATAGCA
>Ga0315547_1000637_pt1 | contig 32846 bp, 28 predicted proteins | sample SalMarSW160240MG_2_FD_202542 | JGI IMG/M metagenome (GOLD analysis project Ga0315547, IMG submission 202542) | Salt marsh sediment microbial communities from the Plum Island Ecosystem LTER, Massachusetts, United States - Salt Marsh Sediment SW1601-240 ...
ATACAAAAGCACAAAAATATGGAGGTAGCCATATTTTGAAACTTTGATTGCAAAAAAGGATGTTTTCTGAGCATTTTGAAACCTTAATTGCAAAAAAGCAGAAAGGTGGGCAAGGCAGATACCTGATTCTAAAACAAGGATGAAAAAGCGAGTAACTGAAAAAAATCAGCTGATAAATAAATTCCTTATTTATTGCTTTTCTCCGCCCAGATCCGCGTCTAAAAAAGAAATTTAGATTCAATGCCAAAAAAAGCCCTCATCACAGGTATCACTGGTCAAGATGGTTCCTACCTTGCTGAACTTCTGCTCCATAAAAATTATGAAATACACGGTATTATTCGTAGGGCTTCTACTTTCAATACGAAAAGAATAGACCATCTGTATAAAGATCCTCATAACAAAAACATTAAAATGTTCCTTCATTGCGGAGATATGACTGACTCTAGTAATCTGAACCGTATCCTAGAAAAGGTTCAACCTGATGAAATATATAATCTTGCGGCACAGAGTATGGGTGATTATTCCAAAGCTAAAAGAGAACTTGGCTGGCAACAGAAAGTGAAATTCGAAGAATTGGTAAAAATAATGGTCAAAGCTGACTGGGCAAAAGCGCAGATGAAAGGATATTAACAAGTTGGCAGTTAGCGGTTATCGGCAGATTGTGAGAATTGAGAAGAGAGGGAAAAGTTTTGATTTTCAATCATTTGAGTCGGTCCGACCCTGAAGAAAGATATAAAACTGAAGGAGCAAAACTATGACAAAAAACATCGCCGTCGTAGGCTGTGGCTACTGGGGAAAAAATCTTGTCCGCAATTTCTATGAATTAAACGTCCTTCATACAATCTGTGATGTTGACGAAAACAGGCTTAAATCTTTCCAAAATAAATATCCAGATTTAGCTATTTCATATGATTACAAATTGCTATTAACAAACTCCGAAATCAAAGCCGTCGTAATATCCACCCCTGCAGCAACTCATTATTCCTTTGCTAAACAGGCTCTCCTTGCCGATAAAGATGTCTTTGTCGAAAAGCCTATTTCTCTCCACTATGAAGAAGGCGAGGAACTGGTCTCCCTGGCACAGCAAAAAAACAAAATCCTTATGGTTGGTCACATCCTTGAATACCACCCAGCCATCATCAAGCTAAAAGAGATGATTAGTTCCGGAAAACTAGGGAAGATAAATTATATCTACTCAAACCGCCTAAACCTTGGTAAATTCCGCACCGAAGAAAATATCCTCTGGAGTTTTGCTCCTCATGATATTTCTGTAATTCTATCCCTCCTGGGTGAAATGCCTTCTGAAGTATCAGCCCATGGCGGGGAGTATCTAACTCAAGATATTACAGATGTTACAGTAACAAACATGACATTCCCCAGCGGCACTAAGGCTCATATCTTTGTCTCATGGCTCCATCCTTACAAAGAACAGAAACTCATTGTCATTGGTGATAAAAAAATGGTGGTGTTTAATGATGTTGATCCGGAAAACAAACTTTTTTCCTATAACCATAAAATCGATTGGATCGAACGTATGCCTGTGCCGCACCCTGAAGCAGCCGAACCTATCCCTATCGAAAAGGCAGAACCCCTTAAATCCGAATGCCAGCATTTCCTCGAATGTATTGAATCCCACAGAGCCCCTCGCACCGATGGTCAGAGCGGCCTTCGTGTCCTTAAAGTTCTGGAATTAGGCCAGAAATCGCTTAAAAACAATGGCAATATTCAGCGCTTATTAAAGCCAGAAAAAAAGAAATATTTTGTCCATGAAAGCTCATTTGTGGATGATAATGTTGAAATTGGAAAAGGTACGAAAATCTGGCATTTCTCTCATATTTTAAAGAATACGAAAATAGGCAAGAATTGTAGTATTGGACAGAATGTTGTTGTTGGTCCGAATGTTACAATTGGCAATAATGTTAAAATTCAAAACAATGTTTCCGTATATGATGGTGTGACTCTCGAGGACGATGTTTTCTGCGGCCCTTCCATGGTATTTACTAATGTAATTAATCCCCGCTCCCACTGGCCACGTAAAGATGAATACAGAAAGACTCTAGTGAAAAAAGGAGCGTCCATAGGCGCCAATGCCACAATCGTCTGCGGAATAACAATAGGTAAATATGCCTTTATTGGAGCAGGGGCACTGGTAAATAAAAATGTGCCTGACTATGCTCTTGTCTATGGAGTGCCCGCCCAAATTCATGGCTGGATGTGCTACTGCGGGGAGAAGCTTGACACCAAGTATTCCACATCAAATCAGATTATTTGTCAAAACTGTAAACGAAAATATCAGATAGAAAAAAAATCAATTAAAGAAATAAAATAACGATTATCTAAATGAAAAAAGCCCTAATAACAGGAATAACCGGCCAAGATGGTTCCTATCTAGCTGAATTCCTTCTCCATAAGAATTATGAAGTCCATGGAATAGTCCGCCGTTCAAGCTCCTTTAACCGTACTCGCATTGATCACCTCTATCAAGATCCACGCAATCATAAAACCCGCTTTTTCTTGCATTATGGTGACCTAGCTGATTCAGAGCGACTTACAGACATAATATATAACATAAAGCCTGATGAGATTTATCACCTAGCTGCACAAAGCCATGTCAGAGTAAGCTTTGATCTTCCTGAATATACAGGAAACATTACTGCACTAGGAACTACACGTATTCTTGAATCAATCCGCCGAAGTGGTATAAACACAAAATTTTACCAGGCTTCAAGCAGTGAGATGTTTGGAGCAGCACCTGCTCCTCAAAATGAGAACACTCCTTTTGTGCCCAGAAGCCCTTATGCTGCAGCAAAAGTATATTCATATTGGATGGTTAAAAACTACCGTGAAGGATATAACCTTTTTGCCACAAATGGTATTTTATTCAATCATGAATCCCCTCGAAGAGGAGAGACTTTTGTAACCCGGAAAATAACAATTGGTCTTTCTAGAATAAATGCAGGATTAACAGATAAACTCTATTTAGGTAATTTAGACGCCAAGCGAGATTGGGGATTTGCACCTGAATATGTAGAAGCCATGTGGACTATGCTCCAGCATGAAAAACCAGATGATTTTGTAATAGGTACTGGTGAAACTCATTCCATTAAAGAATTCTTAGATGAAGCTTTTGGATACCTAAATATGGATTGGAAAGATTATGTAGAGATTGACTCTCGATATTTTCGTCCTACAGAAGTTGAATTTCTTAAAGCAGATTATTTTAAGGCAAAAAAAGAGATTGGATGGACTCCTCGTATAACGTTTAAAGACCTTGTAAAAATAATGGTTGATTATGACCTAAAAATACAAAACCAACCATCTCCTAAAGAAGGCTTAAAAATCCTAAAAAATAAAGGGCTAAACTGGATAAAATATTCTAAAGGTAATAAAAATGATTGATTTAAGCAAAAAACGTATCACAGTAACAGGAGGCAAAGGTTTCTTGGGCACTCATCTTGTCCGTAAACTAAAAGAAGAAAGAAAGTGCTCTAATGTAATGATAGCTGATCTTCCTGAATATGATCTTCGAACATTAGATGGAATCAATAAAATGTTCGATGATCAGAAACCGGATATAGTTATTCACCTAGCAGCAGTAGTAGGAGGAATAGGAGCCAACAAAGAAAATCCAGGCAAGTTTTTTTATGATAATGCTATAATGGGCATCCAGCTTATCCATGAAGCATATCTTAAAGATATTGAAAAATTTATTATCTTGGGAACAATTTGCTGCTATCCAAAATTTACTCCTGTCCCTTTTAAAGAAGAAGATCTTTGGAATGGTTATCCAGAAGAAACAAATGCACCCTATGGGTTAGCAAAAAAAATGCTTTTAGTTCAGTCTCAAGCTTACCGTCAGCAATATGGATTTAATTCAATATTTCTTATGCCTGTCAATTTATATGGTCCAGGAGACAATTTTGATCCTAAATCATCTCATGTTATTCCTGCATTAATAAAAAAATGTATAGATGCAAAAGAAAATAATAAGGATCATATAACAGTGTGGGGTACCGGGAAAGCTTCACGTGAATTTATATATGTAAAAGATGCAGCAGAAGGAATAATCTTAGCAACTGAAAAATATGATAAACCGGATCCTGTCAACATTGGTGCTGGTTTTGAAATCAAAATAAAAGATTTGGTGGATTTGATAGTCAAATTGACAGGATTTAAAGGAGAGATAATATGGGACTCTTCAAAACCAGATGGCCAACCCCGGCGTAAATTAGATACTTTTCAGGCCGAAAAAGAGTTTGCATTCAAAGCTAAAACAGATTTTCAAAAAGGTCTTATAAAGACAATAGAATGGTTTACAAAAAAAGATTTAAATATATATTATCAAATGAATTTAAATCAATCTTTCGATATAATTGAAAAGCATTAATTTAAGAGCGTTCAATAATACAGATTTCAGAGTTTGATCACAGGGCTAACTTTCCCAGTAGTTTTATATCCAAAGATTATGTCTTGAGTCAAGACAATATCATGCTCAATAACATGCATGGCCACATTATCGATCCCCATATAGGTATTCGTATATTCCATACGGTAGCGATTTTCTTTAAGCAGGCCAAATCTACGTTCAATTGCTGTGCGAAAAGGCTTCAATTTTTTGTAGATAATGGTATCTGGAGTAGCTGGCCCGTATTTACGGTAGCTATCTCTAAAATGTGTATACGAGACAAGTCCATTCCTCTCAGAATGAGGGCATGGAAAAATTACCTGAGTATCTTTCTGACAGATTTTTTTACAGTGGTATCTGGTGCGTTTTCTTTTATAATCAACACCTGTTTTGGTAAAAGGATATTCAAACTCACAAAGAGGTGTTCCATCAGAATTGAATCCTTTTGGATAGACCATCTTGCCCCGGATAATAATCGGAATAATATTATAGCCTTCGTATATACCTTTATGAATCTCCTCAGAATCATAAGCCGCATCCAGGACAATATAGGCTATATTAAGAGAAGGGAATCTCTTTTTGAATTCATCCAAGAGTGGGAATATATGAATTTCATCAGAATCTCTACGGGTACTTACAATGCTGACCATAGGGATTCCAGTAATAGTTATCAGGGAATGTGCCTTATGCCCAACAGGATACTTATCTTTATGATGGGGACGGCCAAAGCTTACCGAAGTGTCGGTAAAGATCCATGAACCATTTTCTTGTTTTGTTCCTTTGGAGGAACAATAAGATCTGATAGGCGTTGAATCTCCAACGAGGATTAGACCTTCACGGCGATTTTTTGGGACTTGTTTTATGTTGGGATTTAATAGTCCAAGTTTATTTGCCTCGTTAACAAAGTTTACATGGATTTCTGAATATCTTTTTACACCGAGATGATTTCTCAAGGTGCTATAGGTATTATTAGCAGGAAGATGACCTTCTTCAAGGAGGCACAGGTGTCTATAGGTGCTGTTTTCAGAAAGATGCCTGGAAAGGATTCTGTCAGAGACAAATGTCTGTTTGACTTTCAGCATCGAGACAGGAAGAGGCCAATTCCGTATTCTTGAGGTCCAGAACGTTAATAACATTTCTCTATAACAGGATGAATATTGTAGAGATTAATCAATCGGAAATAGTTTACCAGGTCGTTATTTTCATCTATAAGGTCCAGATAGGCGCTAGAAAGTTTTGGCATAGGTAATTGGTAATCAGTCATGGGTAATCTCCTATATGGGGTGTTCAATAATAAAATGGATATCTGTTCAATACTCACACTACCCAAAAATAGGAGAGAACTCAAGACGTAACCACCTATAAAATATAACATTTGCATAAAATATGCATATTTAACAAAAATAAAAAAAATACCAAAGTAGTGGGGGTAACTTTTGCCCAAAATGAGCTATTTGGGGTGTTTTTTGGCTAAAAATGGGGGTAAGTCCTAAAAATGGCCATTATAAACTGTTTGTATTCAACTAGTTATAAGCGTTGAACAGTCTCAATTTAATTATGTTTATTATTGAGATCAAATGGATTATTACATTGTAATAGGTGAGTTAAGAGATTATGATCGTAGTTAGAATTTATGGTGGACTAGGAAATCAGATTTTTCAGTACTCTTTTGGAAAAGCATTATCTTTAAATAGTGGAAGAGAACTTATACTCGACCACTCACCGATGATTGGAAAAAGAGGAGAAAAATATAGAAAAACCTATAAAGGTTTTTATTACAGGTTAAATAAATATAATATAGATGAGAAATATTTAAATCCTTCACAATCAAATTTTATTAACATAATCCGGAAAAAAAAATTATATAAACTTATTAATAATATTGCTGTTTTAAGCGATAAAAAAAAATTGATTCCTTACTATATAAAAGAAGAATATTATGATCCATCTGTTATAAATAAACATTCATTTATCTACTTCGACGGTTATTGGCAGGACTTCAATTACTTTTCTGATTATATTAAAGAAATCAGAAAAAATCTTACACTAAAGAATGAATTAGATTGTTATAACAATGAGCTATTAAAAGAAATTAAATCTGTAAATTCTGTATCAATACATTTTATTAGGGGAATCAAAGTAGCCGATAACAAACATAGAAAAATATTTCATCAGAGTTCAATGAATTATTTTTTTAAAGCTTATGACTATATTCGTGAGAAAGTAGAAAATCCGAAATTTTTTATTTTTTCAAATGGTATCGATTGGATTAAAAAAAACTGGCCAAAGGAAAAGCCTGTTACTTTTATAGATAATGCTGGACCTGATTATGAACATCACTTCTTAATGAGCCGATGTAATCATAATATTGTTGACAACAGCACGTTCAGTTATACAGCCGCATATCTGAATGCTAATCCACAAAAAATTGTAATTGCACCTAAGATATGGACAAAGAAAAAACGATTTAACAATTCAAATTCTTGGATAATTATGGATAATTCATAAAAAAATTGATATGTTTATAAAAGATTTTATAAAAAAGAAACTCAAAGATACAACTTTTTATTGGCTTATATGGAATTGGCGACTCAAAAAACGCCAATCTAGAGAAATAAAGAAATGGCGAATACTAGGATTTCCTAATCCGCCTCCACATTATTACAAACAACAAGTATTGAAACATTATGCCGAAAAATACAACATTAGGATTTTTGTAGAGACTGGAACATATTTAGGAGATATGGTTGAGGCTATGAAGGCATCATTTGATAAGATATACTCAATCGAAATCAGTCAAGATTTTTTCAATAGAACTAAAAAGCGCTTTAAATCTGAGGAAAAACTTAAACTGATTTGGGGTGATAGTGGGAAAAAGTTGAAAAACGTTTGTGATGAGATTAATCAACCAGCACTTTTCTGGCTGGATGGACATTATTCAGGAGGTAAAACAGAGAAGGGAGAAAAGGAAACCCCCATTTTTGAGGAATTGAGTCATATAATAAAAAAAGATATAAGAAATGTAATCATTATTGATGATGCACGGTGTTTTGGAAGAATTCCAGATTATCCATCCATACCACAACTTAAAAAATTTATAATTTCCAAAAGGAATGATGTAAATATTATTGTATTAAAAGATATGATAAGGATTACTCCAAAATAATGCTTATTAATGTTATTATTAATTAAACAAATTTGATTGATTTGGGAACTATTTGATAATAAAAATTCAAAGATAAAAAGAAAAAATTATTCCTAAGGGAAAGAATGATCTTGTTTGTGGTGTGGAGAGCTTTATATAATTTTGTAATCGGTGATTTGAGAGAAAAAGAAGTAGTTCAATGGATTTTTAACAGAGGTTTTGGAATTAACTACATATTGTAATAATAGTAGATATAATGGAACGTGTTGTTAAAGTCATGGATATCGATGGAGTGGCCTTCTCTAACACTATTCGGTTTTACAAAGATCTGTTTAAAAAAGATGAACTGGAAATGGTAAGCTGAATTCCTAGTACTATGGTAAAAATCCTTGCCTTTTACAAGGGCACCTTATTTCTATCCAGAACCTTTCACCTTTGCGGTTTCCTTTCACTAGACCGCCACCACAGACAGAGATAAATGATAATTATATTAATGCCTTTTAAATTCAATAAATACCCTGACTTCCAGGAGTAATCGGATGACTATGTATATTTTTATTCAATGCCTTAATAATAAAACTCAATACTGAATGTTTTATCATTCCATGGTTTACAAAGATTCATGTCATTCATGTTCTGAAGTAATAAAATGCATTCCCTCCTTTGTGCCCAACTCAAGATTTTATCCAAGAGTCTCAATACAATCCCCATAGGAGCGATTCCGTCAGCTTATAGTTCAATGCATTCTTTCGGTAATGCTCGCTCATTTTATTTGCAAGACTAACGAAAGAATCTTACCCATTATTACGATAATTAAGTGAAAAGGATTATTAAGAAGATTAACAGCCGTTTATTTTTCTTTGGCTTTAACCCTATAAAAACTGCAAGGACAATCGCAGGACTTCCATTTTATTTTAATGATTTGAGAAAGATCAAAAAACAAAAGAAAAAATCAAATAATAAATGGAAATTTGGCTCGCCATACCCAATCTTGGATGAACGGTTTTCTAGTAGTGGAACTGCCAAAGGGCATTATTTTCACCAGGATCTCTTGTTCGCACGTAGAATATTTGCTAATCAACCAAAGATACATGTCGATGTTGGATCAAGGATAGATGGTTTTGTGGCCCATGTAGCTTCATTCCGGCAGATTGAAGTTATAGATATCCGGCATTCACCGAACGAAACGCAAAATATAAAATTTATTCAAGCCGATATTATGGAACCTATCCCAACTGGTTTAATTAATTATAGTGATTCATTGTCTTCATTGTGTGCCGTTGAACATTTCGGACTCGGAAGATATAACGACCCTGTAAATTATGAAGGTTATATTATTGGTCTGAATAACATGTATAAAATAATAAAGACGGGAGGTAAGTTCTATTTTTCAGTTCCCATTGGGCCGCAACGAATTGAGTTTAATGGACATAGAATCTTTTCATTAGTTCATCTATTCGAACTGTTTGAAAATAAATATAGTATCAACCACTTTTCTTATGTTGATGATAAAGGTGATTTGCATGAGGACATAAAATTGACTGATGAGAATATAAATAATAATTGCAATTGTAATTTTGGGAGTGGTATTTTTGAAATGACTAAAATATGATAAAGAGACTATGAATAAAAGTAAGATAAAATTATATTTTTTCAATATATTAGAATGTTTTCCTTATGGATATAAGGTAGCAAAAAAGTATGTAAATTATCATGAAGGTATAAATAACAGTGATTTCAAGACAAATGGTGAGCTATTTGTTCTATCCAGGCTTATAAAATATTGTGATGTAATTTTTGATGTTGGAGCTTTTATAGGGAACTGGAGTCAAATCTGCTTCCAGTTAAAACCGGATGTCCATATTCACTTATTTGAACCTTTTAAAAATTCTTTTAATCAACTGAAAAAGAAATTTCAAGATAATAAAAATATTACTCTGAACAATGTGGCACTTGGAGAAAGAGAAAGGGAAAAGAAATTTTATATTAATAAAACTTATTCCTCCTTAAATTCCATGTACCTTCGCAAGGACCTCTACAACAAATCTCTTGAACACACACATAAAGAACCAGTATTTGAAACTACACTTGATAAATATTGTGACCAAGAAAAAATTTCTAATGTTGATTATATGAAAATTGATGTAGAGGGAAATGAATTAAACGTGTTAAAGGGAAGTAAGAGAATTCTGAAAAATCAATCAATTAAATTTATTCAATTTGAATATGGAGGTTGCAATATAGAATCAAAAACTTATTTCAAAGATATATACAAATTTTTAAGAAACTATAATTATTATGTATACAAAATATATCCAAAAAAAATCATGTTAATAGACAAATATTACACTGGCCTTGATAATTTTCAGCTGCAAAACTTCATTGCTTCCAGAGAGCAAATAAAAATTTAATACCTATATGTATTTTTTTCAGAATGAATAAACACCCTTCAAAGCGTAAAGCAGCCAAAATACAAGCTGGCGGTGGGTATATTTTGCAGGTCATTACAGTCGTCAGAGGGTTGCTCCTTATCCCACTATATATAAGTTTTATTGGTGACCGGCTTTATGGCCTGTGGCTGGCATCAGGTGGGGTGCTGGTATGGCTTACAATGCTGGATCTAGGGCTTAGCAGAGGACTAAACCAACGCATTGCCAGTCATTACGGGAAAAAGGACTACAGAAAAATAGGAAATTTCTTTATCAATGGACTATTGATTTATGGTGGAGTGGCTCTTCTATTTTTGTTTATTGGCTACGTCATATCTTTTCCTATGCCCGGATGGCTGAAGGCTAATATTTCAGAAGCGAGTATTCTGCGGTCATGTTTTCAATTGGCAGTGATCGCTGGTTTGATGAAAATCCTGAATGATGTATTAAGAGGTTTTGCTACATCAATGCTTCGGCCTTTATTTCCGCTATTGTCAATGATTATCTGGACGGTCCTTGGGCTGGTTACAACAGTTTTTTTGCTATTCAAAGATGTAGGGCTCTGGTCCATTCCAGCCGGACATCTAGTTACGCAGGGGGGCCTAATCATTTGTAACAGTGGTTATGCATTTGTACTGCTCAAAAAACTTGGTGGACGCTTTCGTATACGGAAAACTATACTTGAAGACCTCATGAAATTAACTCCTTCACTGTTTGGATCAAGATTAGGTAAATCATTAGTGAAGAGTGTTGAGCCAACGTTAATCACAATTATTCTCTATCCCGAACTGGCGACGGCATTTACAGTGACTCGCAGAGTAGCAGATTTTGTATCTCAAGGATTACATACTATCATAGGTTCTTCTTTCCCTGGATTTGCACATCTTATGGGAGAAGGAAATATAAAAAAATATGCTGTAATAGTACGCCTAATAATGAGTGCTATTCTATTTGGGGGATTTATAGGGTTTGGTACTTACATTGTGGGCAATGGACCTTTTTTGAAACTATGGATCGGGAAAAAATTCTACTTGGGGCAGGTAATAACTGTTCTTATTGCAACTGGAATAATGATTCAAGTCATTCAGGATTCTTTATGGGAAATATTAGTTGGTGCTGGAGACATTATATTTTCTTCATACTTGATACTGGCCGAATCAGTGGCACGAGTTCTTGCAATGGTTACTTTAATTTATTTAATAGGTATTTACGGTGCTCCTTTAGGTATGATCATAACATGCTCTGTATTTGCCATTGTCCTTGGTATTCGTCTTTACAAACGGGTGGAAAAATACTCTGTACTTCCAAAGCCATATTCATTACTGTTGTCGTTTTCCCTTACAGTAATTATAATTGTTGTATTTACCACATTCCTTCCTGAAGTGAATTCATGGCTTTCCTTTAGTATTCTTCTCATAAGCGTCTTTCTATGTATGTCTGCCGCTAATCTGGTTAACGGTGCATACAGAAACATGGTTGTGCAAATAATCGGTGGGAAGTATATACCATCTTCAATTAGATCATTTCTAAAGAAAACCTAATAGATAATACTTATCATAAAGATACCGATATTATGGTGAGACTACGAGGCTACAAAACACAAAGAATTCCACTTTTTTCGCATGATAATGGGTTCTGCCATGTTATTAAAAAATACAAACTTATATTCCTACTCATACCTAGGAAGGGCTCCACAAGTATCCGAAGTATCAAAGAATTAGATTTCAGTCATGACAACATATTCTTGTATCTGAATAAAACCGAAATTGGGGATTAGGATGAAATTTTCAAATGATTGAGGATGATAGATCTATTAAAGATCGAATAAATGAATTATATCACGACAACTGATTTCTATATATTAGGTAAGTAAGAGGTTTATTTATTTTGACTAGAAAGCCAAAAATTAGTGTTGTAATGGCAGCATATAATGCAGAAAAATATATTGAAGCGGCAAAAGAAAGTGTTCTTACTCAAACTTTCTCTGATTGGGAATTTATAATTATAAATGATGGATCTAAGGACAATACCATTGAAACGATACAAAAATTCAAAGATGAAAGAATAAAAATAATTAACCAAATAAATATGGGAGCAGCTAATGCTCGCAATAATGGTATAAAACTTTCAAAATCAAATCTTATTGCCATACTAGATAGCGATGACATTTTTTATCCAGAAAAGTTACAAATTCAATATGATTATATGAATGAAAACTCCAATTGTATTGCAGTGGGCTCCAACGCCGATATTATTGATCATAATGGGCATTTCATATATACAACAAATAATCCCTTAATATCGGAAGAATTAAAAAAAAGACTTCCGTATAAATCACCTTTCATTCATTCAACAGTCATGTTTCGTAAAAAACATTTTTTGAAAGCAGGTATGTATCCTAATATTCGAATAGCTCAAGATTTATTCTTATTTAATAATATGGCCTTTTTTGGTGAATTTGCCAACATAAAAAGACCTCTTATTAAATACCGAATTTTACCTTCTGGTAGCACAAGAAGAAACAAAAAAACGATTAAATCATTACGAGATTCAGTGAATTATTATCATGTCACCAGAAAATTAGAAAATTATCATATTAAAAGAATCGAGAGATGTTATTCCAGCTTAAGTAAGAATGAAAAATACTATCAGTATCACTTACTAATTGCAAAGAAATATCTATGGAATAATTACCAGCCACAACTATCGAGAAAAAATTTATCTATGGCTTTGAGATATAAATACTTTTCAATCGAGCCTTATCTGATGTACATATTTTCATTTTTACCAGAAAGCATTATAAATAAAATATACAACGAGTGGAAATAGGTTGAAAAAGTTAGTTCTTTTCTATTTTTATATTATTCTAATCATGCCAATCACTTTACGAGCAGCACTGGGAAACTTACATTATTTACCTATCCATCCTGGGCTTTTTATCCATGGGATTATGTTACTGCTACTGGTATTTTATTTCATTCGACGTATACAGACATCTGTTCCTAAACATTCAGCAATGATTATGATCATTGGCTTTAGCTCCGTTTACTTTATTAATTTAGTATTTATAGAAGGTATGCAGTTTAAAAGTCAATCTTTATATCCTTCACTAGAATACACCTCTAAAATTTTTTTACTTTTATTTCTTTCATTTTACGTGATAGATCATTATAAATATTTTAGATCAAAAGCCGATAATATACTTTTAATAAATTCGATAGTTATTGTTTCAAATATTATCCTTGCTCACCATTTTCATCTTGGCTGGCAACATTATGAACAGTCTCTTGAAGGAACCTACTGGGGATTCCTGGCAGGCAACGATACGTCGTTATTTTCCTTTGTTGCCTTCGGATACGCTTTGTTTACAATTAGAAGTTCAAAATATTTACATCAAAAAGTTTATAGCCTACTTATATTCCTCGCCTCCATTTACAGTCTTTACATCATAAGTTCGAAAGCCATTTTTGTGTCGGGTATTATTCTGTTGTTATGCTTATTTTCTTCTTACAAGTTTCGTAAACCTATAGCTATCCTCCTACCGCTGACTCTTGTTATAGGTTTGTATTTTTATATAAATATATATCATCCTGATATCATCCAAGGAAGATTGTTTCAAAATTACCTCTCACAAATTTCCCGTTCAAAGAAAATGTTTCCTAACTACCAATCATACCCAGAATATATTTTGTGGTTAAATAAAATTGCTCCTGAAAGAACACTTATAGCAGCAAATATGATAAACACTCAATTTTCTAGTAACCCAATAAATATTATATTCGGATATGGAGTTAGTGGAATCTACGAAGCATTTGGTCGGCCACCAATGGCACATTTTTTTTCTATAATCGGCCATTATGGCTTGGCAGGATTTGCTATTTTTTATTTTCCTCAGTTGCTATTGGCATACAATGTAGTTAAGAGAAGAGCATTTGATCTTGTTAGTGTTTTGTTTCTATCTGTTTTTTTGTATGGCTCTTTAGGAGGATTTGTATATGGAGTATCAGATACCATTATTTTATATGCACTTCTATTTTCCTTAACACTTGTTAAAATAAATGAACTGCCCCTCAAAAGTTGTACCAACCATAATGCGAGAGTTTGTATGGTATAATAGGTATCATCAGAAGGGATTGAGGCCCTCTATGGAGGATGATGCCTACAAAACTACCAGGAATTACTCTCCTAAGTTCAAGTTTCAGGTGGTTATGGAAGCAATAAAGGGTTAGAAAACTGTGGAACAGATCTCAAATAAATACCACATCCATCCTGCCTCTATCCACCGCTGGAAAAATGAATTCCTAGAGAAAGGACCTTAGATCTTTTCACAGGACACTACCATCAAGGAATATGAAAAGAGGATTTGGGAGTTAGAGATTACCATTCTTAAAAATTTTTTGACCGGAGTCTCACCCAAGGGGAAAAAGTCGACTTAGCCACTGAGTACAAAGAGGAGTACGAACTAAATAAGGTATTAAAAGTGTTAGCATTGGATGAAAGTACCTGATATTACAGAAGGAAAAGAAAAACCTATGAAGAAAAATTGAGTTTGAGAGAGCCTTTGACGTTAGACTCAATTTGTAGAGTAAGATCTTTGTTGAGGCAACAATACGCTTATGGTAAGATTTACTCGTGAGGCAATAAGGAAAATAGTTGACGTCAGTCAAGCGGGTTTATCTGCACAACCATAAAGTCATAGAGAAGCTGCACCGCCTGTGGTATCTTTCTCTAGAGAAGAAAGTGAAAGCTCCTAAACCAAACCCTCTTTACCAACTTCTAAAAGAGGTAGGAAAAGAGAGCAACCTGGTCACTAAACTGAAGGAAATCGATGTGCTGGAGGTTGGTTGTAAATGTCAAGTACTTTTACCATAGTACTAGGAATTCAGTTTACCATTTCCAGAGGTTTGCTACACAGATTTTACAGAAATCCTCTATGGGAGAGGTCAGTTGAAGGCCCAGTTTATGTCTATAATCGATCACAGAAGCAAGTTGGTTTGGGGGTCCCAGTTCCAACACAGACCTTGCACTTGAAGCCTGGAAAGAGGCCCAGAAGAGATTAAAAAAGATTGGACAGCCGTTGGAGGATGTGATTATCCATCATGACAAAGACGGAGTTTATCTCAGTCATCGCTGGGTGAATGAGATTGTGGTGAAGTCCAAAGCCCGGATTTCCTACTCTCAGAGAGGAGCCAAAGAAAATGTCCATATGAAATCTTTTAACGGACATTTTAAACAAGAGAACCGTAACCTTTTTTGGGAACAGGAGGATATAGAGTCACTTAGAAACATTTTAAGAGAAAGAATTCGGTATTATAATTTTGAACGTCTCAACTCGGCGCTGGGGAACATAGCGCCGATGAAATATCTTTAAAAAAAGGGTCGAATACCTCCTGAGGTGTCGCACAAACAAGAAGTCTAGCTGGGATAAAAAAATGAGTTCATGTCCAAAAAAACTTTATAATGAAGTGAAATTGCTCTTTAAATTAGTCAATAGCGATATTCTAAAAATAATATTAAAAAAAGATCTAGTTATAATAGGCACATATCCTCCACCAATTGGTGGAATAAGCATACATATTAAGCGATTGAGACATTTTCTAAAAGAGAAGAATTTTAATTATATAATTTTAAATAGAAAAGCGTATTCTGATAATAGCGTAATTGCCTTACAAGGAAATAAAATATGGTGGGTCTACTTTTTATTTAATTCTTTTAAACACAAAAAGATAATAATCAAAAAAAAAATAATTTTTCATTTCCATATTTCCAATTGGCTTATTTATTTATATTCTTTTATTTTTAGTAAAATAATTACAAATAAAGTAATAATTACGGTTCATAATGAGGACTACTTTCATACCAACCGAATAAAAAAATTAATCATAAATAAATTAATATTACATAATCAATTTTCACATGTAATTTTTGTTTCAAAAAATTTATATAAGCTATTTTCAAAGTGTGTAAAAAATGCTCGCTTTATTCCAGCATATATTCCTCCTTTAAATTATGAAAGAAAAAATATAAATTTTCAAAGAAAAACTAAACTTAAAATTGCATCTTCGATGTGGAACTTTTCTGAAACTCAAATTAATAAGTACGGAATAGATCTCCTTATTAGACTCCTAAATGAATATGATTATTTTGAACTGTATTTGTTTATTTCTGGAGATTATCAAAAAAAAGATGTAGAAAAATATATAAGCTATAAAAGTAAGAATCAAAATATATATCTCTTATTCGACAAGGTGCTATATGAATATTTAAAAAATTTCGATATTATTATTCGTGCAAATAGGGAAGATGGATTTGGCATGGTAATATTAGAAGCATTATCATTAAATGTAAAAGTTATTGCATCTGACACATGCGAGAGACCAGATGATGTAATAATGTTTAAAAATGATAATTATAATAGTCTTAAAAGCGCTGTAAAAAAGTCAATAAACAGCAATAAAAACTATATTGCAAAAAGAAGAGATAGATTATTTAGTGGATATGTGAATGATTTAATAAAAATTTATAGAGAGGCTAATTGAGATACTTTAAAAAACTGGAATCTGCAATCGATATTAATACAGACTTTCTTTTCTTATGAATATAAGTGTAAAAATGAACCAGCCCAAAGCTAAACCATCTATCATTCAATATTTAGTATGATATAATAGTGATCATCATCGGATAAAAGAATAAACAAAAAAGAGGATATTAATATTTGCACCAACTAATTCAACAACTCAAATCAGGGAAAATGGAAATAATTGAAGTCCCTTTTCCTGCTTTAAATAAAGGTCAAGTATTTGTTCGTAATTATTATTCGGCTATCAGTGTTGGCACGGAACGTAAAACTGTAGCAGATGCCAGGAAAGGATATATAGCAAAAGCAAAATCCAGACAAAAAGAAGTTAAAAAGGTAATTCAATCAATTAAAACATCTGGATTTATTTCTACTTACAAGTTTGTAATGAATAAACTTGAAACACCTTCTCCATTGGGTTATTCATGCGCAGGAGAAGTTATTGCTGTTAGTGAGGGAGTAAATAAATTTGAAGTTGGTGATTTTGTTGCTTGTGGTGGACAAGGAGCTTTTCATGCGGATGTTGTGTCGGTATTAAAAAACCTATGTGTTAAGGTACCGAAAAATGTAAATTTAAAACAAGCTGCATTTTCTGCAATTGCGTCAATTGCGATTCAGGGAATAAGGCAATCTGAATTAAAAATAGGGGAAAATGCCCTAGTAATTGGACTTGGATTAATTGGTCAGTTAACCAGTAAAATCCTTGAATCTTCAGGGATATGTGCTGTCGGCATAGATATTTCTGAACAACAGGTAAACACCGCAAAGCAAAATGGATTGAAATACTCTTTCAATAGAAATCAATTAGGACTAGAAGAGGAAATATATAATTTAACAGAAGGATATGGTGCAGATGCAGTTATCATTACTGCTGGCACTTCATCGTTGGATCCGGTAGAATTCGCAGGTGCAGTTGCCCGGAAGAAGGGAAAAGTCATTATTGTAGGTAAAGTTCCAACCGGATTCTCACGTGAAAATTATTATAAAAAAGAATTAGATTTAAGATTGTCCAGTTCGTATGGACCCGGGCGCTACGATTTGAATTATGAAGAAAAAGGAATTGATTATCCTATCGGTTATGTCCGTTGGACTGAAAATAGAAATATGCAGAGCTTCATTCGTCTTATTTCAGAGAATAAATTAGATATTAGTAATCTCGTTACACACACTTTCCCATTAATTGATGCACCGAAAGCTTATGATTTGATTCTTGAGAAATCAGAACCTTATACGGGTATATTGATTGAATACGATAAGGAAACGCAACCAGATCGAAACGTCATTTTAAAAGATTTAGAATACAAATCAGATAAACCAAAGGTAGGCTTTATTGGGGCAGGGAAATTTGCTCAAGGAACATTATTACCAAATTTAAAAGGACAATGTAATTTTGTATCTATTGCAACAGCACTGGGTAATGAATCTTTACATATAGCTAAGAAATATGATTTTAATAAATGCTATGAAAATGGCGATGAAGTAATAGAAGATAATGATGTAAATACTATTTTTATCGTAACCAGACATAATTTGCACGCTGAATTCATTTTAAAGGCATTAAAAGCAAGTAAGAACATTTTTGTTGAAAAACCAATGGCAATGAATCTAGATGAATTATCCAAAATAAAAGAATTATATGAAACCCTTGGTAATAAACCACGAATTATGGTTGGATTTAATAGACGTTTTTCCCCTTATATACAAAAAGTTAAAGAAACATTTATCGAGGATCAACAAAAAGCCATTAATATCAGGATAAATGCTGGGCAATTGTCACCTGAACATTGGGTCAATGACCCTGATATTGGGGGAGGGAGAATTATTGGAGAAGTCTGCCATTTTATAGATCTTGCTATGTTTATTGCTGGCAGTAAGATAAGCTCTGTTTATGCAGAGAAAGTAGATAATCCAAAGGATTTAAATAATTCCGTAAATATTAATCTATCCTTTAGAAATGGGAGTATTGCTAATATCTCTTATTTTTCTAACGGAAGCAAGCAATTACCCAAAGAACATATAGAAGTGTTTTGTGGAGGGAATGTAATTGTGATTGATGATTTTAATAAAATGACAATATATTCATCAAAAAAAAGGAAACAAAAGTTCAAAAAAAAAGACAAAGGACATCAAGAAGAATTAAAACAATTTATTAATTCTATTAAAACCGGTAAACCAGCACCCATATCTTTTGAAGAATGTTATCATTCAACTTTGGCTACCTTAAAAGTTCTTAATTCAATAGAATCGAAAAGACGAATTGAATTATAAAAGAAAACAAGAATCATTTGATCAGCGACAATAGTTTTTCCGGTTCGCATTGACTCACGTTAAATGTAACTTTAAAAAAGTTGTTGCCTCACGAATAATGTAACCCAAAGCTTATGAACATACTCTGAGCTATTTAAACACCCTGAATTTGAAAGGGGCAGCAGCGAGCCTCGATGAAATGGATACATGACGCGGAAATAAGAAAAGACTCTTATATTACGCTTCTCAATAGCGTATTTACCACTGAGATATCTTATAGAATAAAGCGCCGTGTTGAGAGAAACATGGTGGGCGCTCATTTTCCTGTGATAAAGAAAATAAATGATTTTGAGTTTGGCCGGGTCAAAGGGATAGGAAAATCAGAAGCGGTAAATCTCCTTGACTGCCACTGGATAGATAACAAAGAGAACCTGTTATTCTTTGGCCCTCCCGGTATGGGGAAAACCCACTTAGCAATAGCCGTTGGAGTAGCTGCGGTTGAGAAAGGATATAAAGTATGTTTCGAGAGAATAACCAACCTCATAAAGCTGCTTAAAACCTCAGAGATCCAGAAAACATCTGAATACAGGATCAGAAGAATAATGAAGTCAAGCGCAATTATAATTGATGAAATAGGCTATACTCCTATAGAGAGACGAGAGGCTAACCTATTTTTTAACCTGATCAGTGAAACCTATGAAAAATTATCACTGATCGTCACTTCTAATAAAAGCTTTGAATCCTGGGCGGAGATGATGGGTGACAGCATCATGACAACAGCGCTGCTGGATAGATTATTACATCATGCCCGGGTTTTCACCCTGGATGGAGAATCTTACAGAATAAAAAATCAAAACAAGGAGGAATGATCATTTCCGACTCACTGAATAGTGTATTTCTGTTTACCGAACCCTATGCACTTTTACTTACCGGCACTAGTGTAAAAGTCCTTGCCTTTTACACAAGAAGAAATAATGATCGAAAAGTCATTACCCCAACCCCTTACGGCGACAATGATGGAGGTAAATACTCCCAGTGAGATTGATTCCGATTTAACAACGGGTGATCCCAGGCAAGATCTTATCGGATAAATTAGGCTGAAAAAGGCGGAAATAGACAAGGGGTTAGACATGCATCTAGTTGAGATCGTCACTTATACGGCCTCTCAGAGCCTCGTTTTTGATGACTTGATGTATAAAACATAAGAAAGGCTTAAAAACTGAATTTTAATTGTTTTCAAGGTAAGATCTTAGTTGAGGCAACAATACACTTATGGTAAGATTTACTCGTGAGGCAATAAGGAAAATAGTTGACGTTGGTCAATCATTAAAAAAACTTGAAAATTATATAGAAAAAGAAAATTACATAGGGTACGATCCTTACGACACATTAAATTCATGGATGCCTTTTCATTGGTTGGGTAAATGGGGTGCCATTTTAGCAATTCAGCTTCAAAAAAGAAATCCGTTAAACGTCAGGCCTTTACTTGGGATTAAAAAAGAAATTAATCCCAAAGCATTTAGTTTGTTTCTTAAGGCTTATTCATTGTTATATCAGAAAGAACAAAAACCAGTATATAGAGAAAAGATGGATTATTTCTTTAACTGGCTGAGAAGGAATTATTCTAGGGGATATAAAGGGTTTGGATGGGGATATAATTTTCCTTGGGCTAGTTCACAGAAATACCTGGATCCATATGTGCCATCAGCGGTTGTGACTGGTTTTATTAGCAAAAGTCTATTCCAATATTATGAAGCAACAAAGAATGAGAATGTCATAGAAGTTTTATCTGGAGCTAAAAAATTTGTTTTGAATGAATTGCCTCGATATAAAGATAAAACAGGACTTTCGATTAGTTACACACCTATGAAAAAAGATATTTGCTACAACGCCAGTCTACTTGCTGGAGTGGTGTTAGCCATAAACTATTATCTTAAACCGAATAAGGAATTGAAAAATATATGTATAGATCTTGTTGACTTTGTGGTTTCAAGACAGAAAAACGATGGTTGCTGGGCTTATAGCGAAGATATTGAAACAGGAATTCAGAGGAAACAGATAGATTTTCATCAAGGATATATAATTGATTGTATCTATGAAATAAAGAAACTAATAGATATCCGTAATTCTAGATGGGATACATCAATAGAAAAAGGCCTTGAATTTTACAGGAATAGACAATTTTTAGATAATGGTCAGGCTTTATGGCGGTTGCCTAAGAAATATCCAGTGGATATTCATAATCAAGCTCAAGGTGTAATCACATTTTCAAAGTTATGCCATTTAGGTGATCAATATTACCCCTTCGCTAAGAGAATACTTGAATGGACCATAAATAATATGCAATCAAGTTCTGGATATTTCTATTATCAAAAACGTAAATATTTCTGGATAAAAACTCCATATATAAGATGGAATCAGGCTTGGATGTTTTTAGCCTTTGCAACTCTATATTTTCATAAAGATAAATAAGTATATGAAAATTCTTTTTCATTTGGGACATCCCGCGCATTATCATCTTTTCAAAAATGTTATAAAACAATTAAAAAAGGAAAATGAAGTTTTAATATTAATAAAAAAAAAGGATGTCTTAGAACATTTATTACATGAAGATAAATTAGAATTTACAAATCTACTTCCATCTGGAAGAAAAGACAGCAAACTTGGAATTGCTTTAGGGCAAGTTGTTCAAGATATCAGAATGTACTGGTTTTGTGTACGCCATAAGCCGAATATTTTAGTTGGAACTTCGGTAGCGATTTCACATGTAGGTAAATTACTTAATATCCCATCAATCAATGTAAATGAGGATGATGCTGATGTTGTTCCCTTATATGCAAAACTTGCATATCCCTGGGCCTCTTGTATTTTAGCTCCGTCAGTATGCTCTACAGGAAAATGGGAAAAAAAAACAATTATCTATAAAGGTTATCATGAATTGGCATATTTGCACCCTAATAATTTTAAAGCTGACAAAAATATTGTGGAAAAATATTTTTCAAATGAAAAACCGTACTTTATTATACGTTTTACAAAGTTAAGTGCTTATCATGATGAAGGGAAAAAAGGGATAAATCGTGAATTAGCTGTCAGATTAATAAATCTTTTAAAACCGCATGGAAATGTTTTCATCACTTCGGAAAGAATTTTAGAGAAAGAATTGGAGCCGTATAGGATAGCGATTAATCCTATTGATATTCATCATATATTGCATTTTGCTTCTATTTGCATTGGCGATAGTCAGACCATGGCGGCTGAAGCCGGCGTTTTAGGAACGCCATTTATAAGATTTAATGATTTTATCGGCCGAATTGGTTACCTCGATGAGCTTGAAAATAAATACCAATTAGGTTTTGGAATTAAATCAGATAATCCGGATGGATTAATCAAGAAAACGGAAGAGTTATTGCAAACTGACGGACTCCAGGAAATATTTTTCGAGCGTCGCAAGAAAATGCTTGAGGACAAAATAGATGTAGCGGAATTTTTTACATGGTTTATAGAAAACTATCCAAAAAGCGTGGATGAAGTGCAGTTATGCAGAAGATAATATCATTAGTAGGAGCAAGACCGAATTTTATGAAAATTGCTCCATTTGTTAGAGCTATTGAAAATTATAATAAAGTAAATTCCGATAAATTAGATCATATTTTAGTTCATTCTGGTCAACACTATGATGTGAGAATGTCGAAATCTTTTTTTGACGCACTTGGGATTCCAGATCCGGACATAAATTTAGAAATTGGTTCTGGTTCTCATGCCGAACAGGTTGGGAAAACAATGATTGAATTTGAAAGAGTTTTAAAGAACGAAAATCCAGATTGGGTCATTGTTGTTGGAGATGTTAATGCCATTCTAGCTGGATCTGTCACGGCAAAAAAGCTGCGTATTAAATGTGCGCATATCGAAGCTGGATTGCGATCAGGTGATTTAACCATGCCAGAGGAAATAAACCGTTTAGTCGCTGACCGTATTTGCGACCTACTTTTAACTCCAGATCAAATTTCCAAAAAAAATTTGCAGCGAGAAGGTGTGCCTGAAGAAAAAATAAAGTTTGTCGGAAATATTATGATTGATACCCTAGAAGCTAACCGCAAAAAAGCAGAAAAGCTTGATATTAATATGATCGTTAGTCGGAATTCATTTATAGAGAATACAACGCATAAATTTGAAAATTCTGCTTTTGCTGTTATGACAATGCACCGTCCTTCAAATGTAGATTCCAGAGAAATATTAAGTCGAATCATCCTGTTTCTCACCAAAGAAATGGTTCAAAATATGCCTTTAATCTGGCCAATTCATCCTCGCACACACAAACGCTTAATAGAATTTGGTTTGTGGGATAAAGTAATGAATACCGATAATTTAATCATATTACATCCTATTGGTTATCAAGAAATGTTAAGGTTGAATATGGGAGCTAAAATTTTTCTTACTGATAGTGGAGGTATACAAGAAGAGTGTACAGTTTTGGGCACGCCCTGCTTGACCTTAAGATGGAATACTGAACGCCCAATAACCTTAAGAGAACATGGTGGTGCATCTGTTTTAGTCGGTAATAATATTGAAAGAATAAAGAAAGAATTTTCAAATATATTGTCTTCATTCAGTAAGCCCATTAGACCAGAAAAGTGGGATGGAAAAACGGCTAACCGGATAGTCAAAGAAATTGTCAATTTTTCTGGTGTGCACTAGGGCGTGAGACCTATATTATTCCTTAATTTTTTGTATAACTAATCATCTGAATTAGGAACTAATTAACTCAAGTCAAAAAAAATAAAATCTATGTCAGATAACTATCAGTATCAACCCCATGAAACCATGACGTAAATTCCAAATCTTTCTCCTCGACATCATCCTGATGAGCCTATGCTTTTTTGGGGCGGGCTATCTGAGGTGAGGCTGCCTTGATCTTGACTCCGGATACCTCCTGTTGTTACAGTGCTTTCTTTGGTTCCTTTTCCCGAAGGTAACGGCACTAGCGATAAGTGGTTAATTAGCTCGAGTAGGGCAGAGGTGCATGCTGCTGCATATTTTATAGGAGCTTTGCTGTGTTTTTATAGTTTTAGATTAGAAGGGATTGGATTTGTGATTTTAGCAGGTATTGGAGTTTTTCTATTTGGTGTGCTTTTTGAGGTTATTCAGATATGGATTCCCTATAGGACTTTTAATCCAATGGATATTGTAGATAACGGTGCAGTTGTTTCTTTGTTTGTGATTATGTAGTCAGTGTTTTAATATTTTCGTAGAAAACAAAAAATGTCCGAATACTATCTAGAAAAGGAAAAAAATTATTGGGTAAAAGTATTATTTGATGGATTTCTTTTATATGTTTCATTTTTATTAGCATATTTTATAAAAAGAGGTCATTTCAACATAGAATATAATTTTAGAAAATTCATTCCTGTCTTGTTATTAACTTGGGTTTTTGTCAATTTATTTTCAAAGAAATTTATGAAAACAAAAAGGGATAACTTCATTAACTATATCAAGCCATTTATATATTCCAATCTTTTTTTAATTTTCATATTGTCATTAATCTTATACGTTTTAGGATGGTATCATCTTTCAAGATTTATTGTGTATGGTTCATTAGGATTTTTTATGATTTTAGAAATTGCATTTATTTCCTTCAATTTTATTCTGTCTAAAGAAAGTAGAAATGGAAAAAGGAATCTTTTTTCCATCTTTTTTTTCATTTTTGAATCATCTCTCTTAATTTCTATTTATATTTTATTTTATTTATTTAAGAAAAAACCAATTGTACCTAATATTGTACTTACTGAAAATTATTTAGTTTTATTCCTGGGAATCTTTTTTTTATGGCTCCTTACTGCATTAAGATTTCATAAATTTGAAATAATAAAAAAAGTTAATTATATAAAAACGGTTACTCCTTTTATAAAATCAGAAATATTTTTAATAGGAATAACTGCATTTATTATATTTTTCTTAAAATTGGCCGTTTATTCGCGATTAATAATTTTAGGATCATTGGGGATTTTCTCTTTTATAGAAGTAATTATTGTGACTTTATACTATCTGTATTCACATCCAGAAAAAAGCAGTGAACCTGATGGAAATGATTTTTACGCTAAATTAGCGGAAGATAAACCGAAATTTCCTGAAAAAAACAAAACCCAGGAGAAACTAATTCATGATTTTCCTATATCTTCTATAAAAAGTGTTTCAATAAAAGAAAAATTAAAAAATTTATATTTTAATAAATTTCAGTCATTGTATGAATTTATTGAGAAAAATATTAATTTGAACATTATTGATTTAATAGACTCTGAAATTATCTATACATCGGATCAAACTAATATTGAAATTATAAATGATTCCTCATTATTTTTTCTTCTTAACTTTCAAAAGGTTAATAATTTTCACCGAATTAATAAATTTTTTATTAGTGTCAATGAAAAAGTTAAACCTGGAGGGTATTTTATAAGCAGATTTGAATCAAAATATCAAAGAAAAATTAAGATTTTTAAAAAATTTCCTTTTGAGTTTGCTAAGTTTTATTACTTAATTGATTTTTTGTATAAAAGAGTATGTCCTAAATTGCCAGTTTTAAAAAAGATATATTTCATAATTTCTAAAGGAAAGAATCGAGTTATATCTTTAGCAGAATGTGTAGGCAGGCTGTATTTTTGTGGTTTTGAGCTTGTAGCTGTAAAAGAAATTGATGATTTTTATTACTTTATAGCCAGGAAAATAAAAAACCCCACTTTTGATAAAAATCCTTCTTATGGTTTTCTTTTTAAACAAAAAAGGATAGGAAAGCATGGTAAGTTATTTCATGTATATAAACTTCGTACCATGCATCCATATTCTGAATTTATTCATGAATATTTGTATAAAGAAAAAAAACTGGATGATAGAGGAAAAATATCTAAGGATTTTAGGATTACAGGTTGGGGAAGATTTTTTCGTAAGTATTATATTGATGAACTCCCAATGATTATCAATTTTTTAAAAGGAGATCTGAAGCTGTTTGGTGTAAGGCCTTTAAGTGAAACTTTTTTTAGTACCTATCCTGAAGATTTAAGAAAATTAAGGATAAAACATAAGCATGGATTAATTCCGCCTTATTATGTTGATTTACCAGGATCTATTGAGGAAGTATGGGAATCAGAAAGGAAGTATCTTGAAAAGAGTGAAAAGAATCCTTTAAAAACAGATATTGTATATATTTTTAAAGCATTGAATAATATTGTTTTCCATCAGGCAAGAAGCCAATAGGTTTAGGCTGGTTCTTAGATAATCTTATATGCTTCTTTTCTTTAGAATTTTTTATGTGAAAAGGAAAGAGGCTTTTTTGTTATTTTATAATGGTTCAGGCGATTCAGACCAAAAAAGGTCGTAATTTAAGGTGTATCTCCTTACAATATAATATGGAGGTCACTATTGAGAAAAAGAAAGACTTACGACGACCAATTTAAAGCAAGAGTAGCCCTGGAAGCGATCAAGGGAGAGAAGACTCTCTCGGAGATTGCGAGTCATTTTGAGGTTCACCCCAATCAGATCACGAAATGGAAAAAGCATCTATTGGAGAACGTGGCCGGTGTTTTTTCCAGGAAGAAAGATCCTGAGCTGGAAGAGAAGGAGAAACTTACCGAAGAGCTGTACAAGAAGATCGGAAAGCAGAACATTGAGCTTGAGTTTCTAAAAAAAAAGTACAAGCAAATCCAGGACATGTAAAGAAGGAATTTGTGGAAAAGGACAACCAGCAATTGAGCATGCGGAGGCAGTGCGATATTCTCTCTTTCAACCGGTCTTCTCTCTATTATGAACGGATCGGGTTGTCAGAGGAGGATCAGAGGATTCTTGATGAAATGGATAAGATCTACCTGGATTTCCCCGTTTATGGAAGTCGTCGGATGAGCCGGGAGTTGAAGCGCCGGGGATATAAAGTCGGCCGACACAAAGCCCGGAGCATGATGCGGATTCTCGGAGTAGAGGCGATCTATCCCCGGAAAAGATTGAGTTTTCCGAACAAGGAGCATCAGATCTATCCCTATCTTCTGCGGGATGTGACAATCGACAGGCCTGACATCGCGTGGGCGACTGACATCACTTACATCCGGTTGAAGCATGGATTCGTATACCTGGTGGCGGTAATGGTGTAAATGGCAAGGACTTTTCCTATAGTTGTGGACAGGACATTTCCCATAGTGAGGGAAGGTACGTTTCCTATGGTCTTGGAAGGTAGTTTTCCTATAGCTTCGGAAAATAGAAATACCATTTTTCAGTGTGCCGGAAATGATTTAAACCTCCTTTTTTATATTTTTAATTCTATAAGACTCACCATCCAGGGTAAAGACTCTGGCGTGATGTAATAACCTGTCCAAAAGAGCTGTGGTCATAATACTGTCACCCATCATTTCTGCCCAGGCGTCAAAGCTTTTATTAGAAGTGACGATCAGTGATAATTTTTCATAGGTTTCACTGATCACGTTAAAAAATAGGTTAGCCTCTCGTCTCTCAATCGGCGTGTATCCTATTTCATCAATTATAATTACGCTTGACTTCATTATTCTTCTGATCCTGTATTCAGATGTTTTCTGGATCTCAGAGGTTTTCAGCAGCTTTATGAGGTTGGTTATTCTTTCGAAACATACATTATATCCTTTCTCAACCGCAGCCACTCCAAATGCTATGGCCAGGTGAGTTTTTCCTACTCCTGGAGGGCCAAAAAACAACAGGTTCTCCTGGTTGTCTATCCATCGGCAGTCAATGAGATTTACCGCCTCAGATTTACCTATGCCCTTTACCAGACCAAAATCAAAGTTATCTATTTTCTTTATTACAGGAAAATGAGCCGCAGTCATATTTCTCTCCATCCGGCGTTTTACTCTATAAGATATCTCAGTAGTAAATATGTTATTGAGAAAGGCAATATAAGATTCTTTTTTTATTTCTGCATCATTTATCATCTCATCAAGACTATTTGCCGCTCCTTTTAGTTTCAGGGTGTTTAAATATGTCAGAGTCTGTTCATATGCTTTCATGTGACTGCTCTCTTTTAATGATGATGTCTTTGTATATAGATAAGTCTCTTTGATTGATATTCAAAGGCTCATGGTCACAATGAAACTCCCCAGCCATAGTTTGTGGTTGCTCAAGCATATCTTTTGAGGCATTTTTCTCCCTCTGGAAATAGGCATAGGTATCTTTCAGATTTGCAAAACTCAGGGTATCGTTTTCAAGGCAGTATTTAAGAGCCTCATCCAGGGCGCTAATGTCTATATCCTTACCACCAAAGTATCTTTTTGCCTCCAGGCATTGGTCTCTTACATATCTGGAAAAGACTTTGAAATTTTTCTCTGTAAATTTCCTCCAGTTCTCTGTATCAAACATATGTGTGACTTGATCCTTGAGCTCTTTGGCTGTTTTTTCGGTTTCCCTTTTATACTCCCGTTTGCATATTAACTGCCCGGGAATAAGAGAGATATCATATGCAACTATCTCTTCTCCCGAATAAACGTCAAATATAAAAAGCTTATGTCTCGTCTCATAGATCTCAACTGTTTTATTCCTGTATCTTAAAGGCAGCTGATATAAACATGTATCTACAGATATTCGGGCCTTATCGTTTACAGTTCTATCATCTCTGCCCAAAAGGGATGATTTCCTGAATATTGAGTTTCTCAAAGGCCTCAGTGCCTCTCTTTCGTGTTCTATAAGCATGGCTGGTATTTTCATTGTAGCCTGAGATATTTTTCCGTTAGCACGTCTTTTAAGCCACCTAAGCACACTTTCATTTGCCTCATCTATAGTCAGAAAATCTCTAATGCTTAGGAAATTATATTTTACATACTTTACCAGGCTCTCAATTTTCCCTTTTGTCTCAGGATCTGAAGCCCGACAAACATACATCCGGATCTCCTGCTCCTCTATAAAATACTTAAAATCATCAGTATAGATTATATCCCCAGCATTTTCGCTCACTACCATTAACCGGTCCTGGTCAATGACCAGCTCCTCTGGCAAACCTCCAAAGTACTCATAACAGTTAAGCAGATGATCAATGACTTCCTTGGTTTTAAAGGGATGGTCCTGAAAAATTACATACTTATACCGGCTGGCCGATAAAACCCCAGCAAATATGAAGAGTTTAAGGCCGCTACGGCAGGTGTACTGACCAAAATCAAGCTGCATCTGTCTACCAAAAGGTAATTCCGGAACCTTCGTATAAGTCCTTATATTCTCATCCAAGCTAAGCTTTTCTGTCTCTATAAGATAGTTTACATAATTACGCAGGGTTTTCTCAGCCCAAGGCAGCTGACCATGTTTTTCCTCCAGAAAATCATATACAGACGTCATGTTAAGCTTCGCAAATTCATTCTGCTCATATACTTCTACAATGTCTCCTTCATACTCTGCAAACACCTTATCGCGAAACATATGATCTTTCCTGTAAGCCTGAAAGTCTTCTTCATCCATTTGAAAATACTTAGCTGTGGTTTTAGGGTCTATTCCCAGCTCAGTCGATATCTCATTGCGGGAATAACCCTGCCTCTTAAAGCTTTGAATCTTTTTGTACATCTTTTTCCTTATCATTTCCGCTCCTGTAAAGTTTTCTCTAAACCTTACAGGAGCTTCCCTGAAAAGGGAATTCTGTCTTCCACGTCTATAGGATTTCTGCTTTCCATTACCATGGGAATTCTGCTTTCCATTACCATGGGATTCCTGTCTTCCATAGTTCTAGGAATTCAGCTTACCATTTACAAATGGATATCTACAGCCGTTATATCGTCTCCTGGCAGATTTCCAACACTCTGGAGACGGATTTCTGCTGTGAGTCTTTAAAAGAGGCTCTGTAAAGAGGAAACCCGGAGTATTTCAACACGGACCAGGGTTCACAGTTTACAAGCCGGGATTTCACCTCGATTCTCCAGGAGAAAAAGATAAAAATCAGTATGGACGGCAAAGGGCGTGTGATCGACAATATCTTTATAGAACGGTTCTGGAGAACCCTCAAGTATGAGGAAGTTTATACCAAATCCTATGAGACAGTAGCGGAATGTAGAGCAAGCATTGGGGAATTTATTCGAAAATATAATCAAGATAGGTTGCATCAATCCTTAGGGGAATACGATACGCCTCTCAAGGCTTATCGTCAGATGCAAATGGCTGTGGCATGTTAAAGGACATACACCTTAAAAAAGACTCAGATTTGGTCTTGACAACCGGACCACTTCATTTAGAAGAAAATATTTTCTGGTAAATTATGAATTAACACAAATGAAATGCATTAATGTTATCAAAACAAATGGATAAAAAGCTAAAAGTTCTTTTTTTTATTTTTGTTTTTATTCAGGGTTTTTTCTATCTCTTTCTTATTCCCCCTTGGCAGTCACCAGATGAATGTCGCCATTTTGGCTATGGGATATTAGTAGACAAAGATAAAAAAATGAAACCAAATCTTGATAAAAAGCTTGTTGAATCTATGGATGCTTTTCATGCATGGGAATATCAATCACTTGCTCGTCCCCATCCGCTCCCTAATAGACTGAGCGCGGTTCCGTTTTATGGAATAAGTATAGCCAGAGTCTCTAGACAGGCGCCACTTTATTATTTGTTGAACTCTTTTATTATAAAAAAGCTTAAAATAAATGGAATTCTCAATCAATTTTATGTGGTTAGAAGTATTTCTTTCCTGTTTTATATTTTATCTGTTTATTTTACGTATTTATCTGCTAGAATTCTTTTCAAAGACGATTTTCTCTACTGCCTTGCGACTGTTTCTTTTGTTGCTTTTTTACCTCAATTTTTAATTATTTCTACTTCAGTTAATTCAGTTAATTTAGCTGTACTTTTAGAAACAATTTTTATTTATCTTATGATTTTATCTATACATAAGGGAAAAAATTTACTTATTGTTCTTTTTGGCCCAATAGTTATTGCATTAGGTTTTTTTAACCATCAGGCTGCATTATTTATGATTCCTCCTTTTCTGGTTTTATTATTGATATATTTTATTAATTCAATGAAAAACAAAAGAGAGTTTTTGAAAATTTGTATTATTTTATTAATAATAGTATTGATATTTTTAGCTTTATATCTAGTTGCTAATCATTTATTTCCTTCTTTATCAAAAAATGTTGCACGTGAGTCGAGTATAAAACCTCGAATAGCTGAAATAAATCTATTTATTAAATATTTATCCAACACTTCCTCTTTAAGCGTTTTTTTGGATGGATTTTTCATGAGCTTTTGGTATTTCTCAGGATGGATGAGATTCGGCTATCTTCCGGATATTTATTCTGTTTTGAAACTAATTTCCTTTCTCTCTTTTTTAGGGCTTTTTAAATATTTATTTTTCACTTTATCCAGAAAAAACTATAAAACATCTGTAGATTTGTCCTCATTCTTAATTCTTATTGCTGCAGGTTTGCCTCTCCTGCTAGGCACAATAATTTTTAAGTTTCCTAATGCAATAACGACTCAGGGCCGATACATTTTCCCAGCTATATGTGCATTGGCTATTCTTTTTGTGTTAGGTTTAAAAGAAATTGTTCCAAAGAAATTTGAAAATTGGGTGCCTTTGTTTGTTATTGTTGGCTTTATTGTATTGAATATTTATACTATTTTTAATTCTTTGATTAGAGTTTTTTACTATTTTACAAATGCCTGATCAATTGAAAAAAAAGGAGTCTATTGAGGTGGATCCCCCCTGATCCTGTGAATTGGGTGGTAGCATCGTTTCACGATACGATTATGTTTAGTTGAAAATATGTTTCAGCCTACAGCCGATGAAAGACTGTATAACTCTGCTCATAAGGATTTTAAATGGATCAGGAGGCTGGGAGAGAAAAGCTGATAGCTCTTGGCTTATAGTCCGATTATTTTGTTTCTTGACTTATTAATTTCTCGTATTAAAATATAATTATGATTAAACGAAAGCTGTTATCGGATTTAAATGCTCATCTCTCTCAAAAAGAGATCACATTTATAATTGGTCCCAGGCAGGCCGGAAAAACGACTTTAATGCTCCTTTTAAAGGATTATCTTGATAAAAAGGGAGCAAAAACTCTTTTTATGAACCTGGATATTGAATCGGATAAACAATTCTTTACATATCAATCCAGTTTGATTCAGAAGATTAAACTGGAAATAGGCAGCCAAAGGGGATATGTTTTCATTGATGAGATCCAGAGAAAAGAAGATGCAGGAATTTTTTTAAAAGGCATATATGATATGAGACTTCCTTATAAGTTTATTGTTTCTGGTTCGGGAAGCGTGGAGTTGAAAGAAAGAATACACGAGTCACTCGTGGGAAGAAAAAGAATTTTTGAACTATCTACTTTATCCTTTGAGGAATTTGTCAATTTTAAAACTAATAACAAATATGAGAATAAGCTCAGGGAATTTTTCTCTGTGGATAAAGAAAAAACCATCTATCTTTTAAAGGAATACTTAAATTTTGGCGGATACCCCCGAGTCGTTCTGGAAGAGCTTCTCGAAGAGAAAAAAAGGATAATGGATGAAATCTATCAAAGCTATTTAGAGAGGGATATTTCCTATCTATTAAGAATAAAAAAGACAGAGGAATTCACCAATTTAGTCAGAATCTCAGCCTCTCAAATTGGAAATCTTTTTAATGCTTCTGAGATCTCCCGAACCCTGGGAATTTCTCAAAAAACAGTGAAAGACTATTTCTGGTATCTCCAGAAGACTTTCATCATCCATAGGGTTACTCCTTATTTTAAAAATATCCGAAAAGAAATCACTAAATCTCCCGTTTTTTATTTCTATGACCTGGGGCTTAGAAATTATGCTGCAGGGACTTTCGGAAACATGGTCAGTCCTCAGGAAATGGGAATGGCATTCGAAAATTTTGTTTTCAATATGATGAGAGCAAAATTTCTAAATACTTCTACAAAGATTCATTTTTGGCGCACCAAAGACGGCGCAGAAGTGGACTTTATCATTGACTCAGGAAGAGAGCAGTTTCCGGTAGAGGTCAAATACAGAGACTTGAGGAGGCCTGAGATGTCGCGGTCTTTTCGAAGTTTTGTTGAAAAGTATCGGCCG
>Ga0315547_1000639_pt1 | contig 32734 bp, 21 predicted proteins | sample SalMarSW160240MG_2_FD_202542 | JGI IMG/M metagenome (GOLD analysis project Ga0315547, IMG submission 202542) | Salt marsh sediment microbial communities from the Plum Island Ecosystem LTER, Massachusetts, United States - Salt Marsh Sediment SW1601-240 ...
TAGTGAGGGTTTTAATGGTTGCATCCTCATCCTCACCCATAAGTCTGCTGTAGCCTTGAACATCGGCACTCAGGATTGCAGTGAGCTTGCGTTTATAGCTTTCTGTTTCCATCGTATTACCTCCTTAAAGGTTCACCTTACTTGAGCCCCGCTTTGTGCATGGCGTCAACAAGAAGCTTAAGGTCGGCTTGATTTTTATAGGGCCATGCTTTTGAAGCACGCTCCACAGAAAAATTGGGATTGAGCTCCAAGACTTTTTTAGCTGCAGCACGAGCCTCCTCTTGCCGGTCTAATAAAACATAAAGAGCGGCCAAGACCGCATGGGTAACTAAGGCGTCTGGACTGCGATGAAGCGCTTTCTTATATGCTGTTAGTGCTTCCTCATACTGTCCTTTCTGCCTATAGCAGCGGCCTAAATGTAAAAAGTACCAATAGGCAGGAAAAGGGTTGAGACGAATCCCTTGCTTGAGATGGACAATGGCTTCATCCGGCCTGTCTGCAAAGCTTAGCGTATTGCCCAAAAGCCCATGTACCATAGCTCCATTTGGATCAAGTGCTACAGACCGCTCCCCTGCGGCAATCGCCTTTTCATATTGCCTCATCAGCAAATAGACACTACCCAATAAGGCGTGGATCCTGGAATCAGATTCATCCAGGAAGAGAGCCTTTTGCGCAAGTTTAAAGCCCTCTGCAATAGACTCCCGAGGTGACTTGCCCATCATTGCAAGCCCCCAGTTATAATAAGCCAGGATTATGTAACCATCCGAAGATTCAGGTGCCATATCAACGATTTCCTTCCCTAGCTGGCCAAACCGTATAAGACTTTCTTTTGTGCCTTTCCGCCAAAGCGATAGTGCCTCCATCATTTTAAATTGGACATTGATGTTTATATATTTCTTAGCCCACATACGGGCTTGCTCTCCCTCTGTAAGCTTTATTCGCAGGGCGGTCACTATCTTCATGGTAATCTCATCTTGTAAAGCAAAGATGTCTTTCAGATCACGGTCGTAACGTTCTGCCCACAGGTGATGACCCGCAGTGGCATCGATCAACTGTGCGGTAATCCTCACTCGATCTTCATATTTACGGACACTTCCCTCCAGTATATACCTAACACCAAGTTCGCGGGCTATTTGCTGCACTTTTACCTGCTTTACTTTGTAGGAAAAAGTAGACTCCCGGGCGATCACAAACAAATTCGAACTTTTAGAGAGAGCAGTGATGATTTCCTCTGAAATCCCATCGCTAAAATACTCCTGTTTGGGATCATCACTCATGTTGACAAACGGCAGCACGGCAATGGAGGGTTTGTCGGGGAGGGGGAGGAGCGGAGTATCGGGGAGCCCGGCCTTGCGAAGAGCATTACTAAAAAAATCCCTATCCGCTTGCTTTTTATAGGGCAATCTCTTTGCATAAGACGCAATAGTGAATTTTGGATTTATCCTGAGAACTTCTTCAGCTTCGACTCGGGCTGCATCCTCTCGGCCTGCTTGACAATATATGGCTGCACAGGTCACATGGGTTATAAAATCATTCGGTGCACTATTGAGTCCTTTCTTGCACGCCGCTATAGCCTCATCATACCTTCCCGCGTATAGGTAGTTCAAAGCTAAGCCCCGAAAGTACCAGCTCGGAGGGATAGGGTTGAGTCGCACCGCTTGCTCAGAATATCGAATCGCTTCTTCATTCCTCCCTGCGACTCTGAGAACGTAACTCATCCACATATGGGCATCAGCGGCATTGGGAGCGAGTTCAAGCGCCCGCTCAATTTCTGCAATGGCCTTCTCATGCTTCCCGGTCATTGCATAGAGCCAGCCAAGCTGATTATGGGCAGGGCTGCAATCTTCATCCAGTGCAATGGCTTTTTGGTTCAGCTCCATAGCCATTGCAAGGGATTTCTTCGGGGACTTACTTGAGCCATAGAACACATCCATCCAGTGGGTTGCACCCAGGAGTTGATATGCAGCAGCATACTGCGGATCCAATGCTATGACATCTTTAAAAATCTGCCGGGCCAGAGCATTATCCTCTTTCGTTATCTTTAAAAAAATTTCTCTTCCTTGTAGGCACTTTAGGTAAGCCTGAAGATTTTCAGTGCCTCTTGCAGTCGGCCGAGCTTGCTCTCCAGTAGTTAACTGAACCTGTACCTCAGTAATAATGTTCTTTGTTATGTCATCTTGTATAGCAAATATATCTTTAAGCTCTCTGTCATACCGTTCCGACCATACGTGATGGCCCGTAATGGCGTCTATCAGTTGAGCGGTAATTCGGACACGGTTTTCAGCTTTTCTCACACTCCCCTCTAAAACATACCGCACTCCTAAATCTTCACTCACCTGCTGGACCTTCACCGGCTTTCCTTTGTATGTAAATGTAGAATTGCGGGCAATCACAAATAACTTAGGAACTTTGGAGAGAGCTGTGATGATTTCTTCAGTTAAACCGTCACTAAAGTACTCCTGATTCGTGTCTTCACTCATATTGTCAAACGCCAGGACGGCTATAGAGGGTTTATCGGGCAAAGGAAACGCCATTTTTTCTACAGAGGCAACCTCCACTGGAGGAGGACGAAAGTAGAAGTTCCAGATGGCAAAGGCTCCAGCTCCTATGATGATGACAGCAGCCGCTGCAACAGCCACTTTTTTCCACTGTCGTATCCCAGCCCTTTTCTCTTTCCTCTCTCCCAGATCCATAGGAACTTTATACACACGCACGGGCTTGGTGATGTTCTTGACAGCATGCTCCCCTAAATACTCATAGCCGAGGGCCAGCTTGTTTTCGATCTGCTCATATGCGCTCCCAGAGACACAGATACCTCCTTCCTCGGCAAGACCCTCGATTCTGGCTGCAATGTTAATCCCATCGCCATATATTCGCTCTCCCTCTTCAATGACATCCCCGAGGTTCACTCCGATGCGAAACTGCATCTTTCGGTTTTCAGGTAATTCAGCGTTCTTGGCCTTGAGCACCTGTTGAACCTCCACAGCACATTGCACTGCATCCACTACGCTTCCAAACTCAGCAAGGAGGTTATCCCCAGGGGAGTCTACTACCCTTCCCCTGTGCTGCTCTATAAGATCAACCATCACGTTACGGTAGTTTTCTAAGGTTCGGACCGTAGCGCTCTCATCATCGCCCATCAGACGGCTATAGCCTTCGACATCAGCACTGAAAATAGCGCTGATTTTACGTTTCACACGTTCTTCTGTCATGGGAGTGCCTCCTTTAAGGTTCCAAATCGAAAGAACAGAGGAAAGGGATAGATGAGAAGTATAGTGGAAAGAAGCTTGAGTTTGGTTAATTCTCTCTTACATGAAGATGTGCGCTAGCTCAGGGGGAGCAGGAAGTTTCAGATTCGCGGCTTTTGTCTCTGTCTTTCGAATGGTTTAGTCTATGTAAGGAACTACAACACAAAAGCCTCCAAGGAGGTTTAAAAACCCCTTAGAGGCTTAATAATGGCACCTTCTGAAAACATATATTCATGGATTCCTCCAGAAGGTTAAGGTTATCGTACTGATTTATCAAAAACCTAAATGAATGAGAATTGTTATAGTAAACTCCCATACCCTGTTTTTGTCAAGGGGTATCATGTCTGGACAGATAAATCTCGACAGATAAATACTTGACTCACAACGCCAAGACCCTTATTCTCCTTCCCAGAAAAAGCAAATCCCAGGGTATTTTCTAAGAATACAAAAGAGTAACAGGATAAACTCAACTGAGCGACGTTCAATATAAAGGTCTATTATTATGGCTGATACGTTATTTGTACAATTCTATAATAAAACAAAGGGTGGGTATTTTGATTTATCTAATGGTTTTTCAGACACATATGATCTCTGTAAAAGCAAAGGAGATTTTTATTGGGCTGAACATGAGGTAGATCGTAAAAAATGGTTCCTTGATGAGACATATGCTAATAGAAAATTGCCTATTGATAAGGGGACAGTTTATATAAGCGCTATTTATACGAACCATTTGTATCAATCGTATGCATGGGCAATAGAATATCCAAATATTCAGTTTATAGTCGGTGGCCCTGTTGCAGCAGAAAGGAGAATCGATGCTAAAGGCTGGAATCCACTTTATTTTAAAATTGACAACGATAAAATGTTGCCATCAAACTTAATAATAACTGGCAAGAGTGTAGAGGGTTGGTTTGGAGTTGTAAATTTTTCTGGAAAGTGGAAACTTGATGTACCTGAATTTGTGCCTGATGATGGTAAAATCTATTTTTCCTATACATTAGACAACGGATGCTATTGGTCTAAATGTATATTCTGTAACATAGCCTTACATGCAAAAGACCTATTCAGGAAAAGAAAGGATATGAATTTTGAATTTCAAGACATAAAACACAATGGAACAAAAATAGTTCGTTTAAATACAGGCTCTATCACAATACCGTATATACGAGAAGTACTGCCTGCGCTACCCTGCGGGGATGATATGGAGTACCGATTGTTTATGAGGCCTGCAAAAGCGGAGAATAAGGCATTACAAGAGGCATTACATAACCGTAGAGGTGAATTTCCACATTGCGTATTAGGTTTTGGCATAGAGTTCCCGTCTAATCGTATGTTGCGATACATTGATAAAGGATGCACTACGGATGAAATATTAGAATTTCTTTCTTTATGCAGGAGTAATAGAATACGTGTGAATGCAAATCTTATATTAGGCTGGGACAACTTGATTGAAGATGATATTAAAGAAGTGAAAAATTTTATGGACCGTGTCCCTGATAACTCTATTACTTCCGTACAAGTGAGGTGGCTTTTTGCCCATCCACATACAAAAGTCCATGATATGTATAAAGGGGAAAGGATAATATTAGGGCCATTCTATGAAGGTTTTCATGTTGAAATAAGCGAAAAACAAAAGGAGTTAAACAAAGAAGCAGCTGATATTATTAGCCTATATTGCACTATAAAGCATTATAAGCTTGAAGGTATGGTAAATATCAAAGAGAATTTGCAAAAAAATTAATCTTGACGGCTTCGTAAAAAGTCCAATATGCTTCTTAATTGTCATTCCTGCGAAACCAGTAATCCAGTTATTTGAACTTAGCCGCCTGCGGTGGAGCTTTTTTCGACAGGATTCACAGGATTAACCGGATTAAATAAATATTGAACACTCACCGCCCGTTCATTTCCTTCACTTGAGTCGCAGAGTACTCTGAGAAGAGCATTGAATCAGACGTAAAGGATCGCTTAAAAAGCATATGGGAAGTCTTAATCGGAAAAATAAGCCAACTTACTTTTCCCATTATAGGCATTCCCATTAGTCCCAATGTAGTTCCCATTGGGACCCCGCTATGCGGGATTTGAAGCGATTCTCTCCAAAAAATATTTCTCAGCGTTCTTAGCGTCTCTAACGATCCCGATAAATCGGGAGAGTGGGCGGTTAGTAAATAAAATCCTGAACATCCCGTATATCCCTGGCCCAGACCTGGCATGCAAGGATTAGTTATAGACTCCAAGCTCCGACAATATTTCCGAAACAGGATCATTTTCCTGTGTCGTCGCGCCAGGGCAGGCCTGTCTAAAAAATGGGATTTCTCTATACTATCAAGTTATTATGGACTCCCGCTTTCGCGGGAGTGACTCGATTTTTTACTTTTTACGAGAGCATCAATCTTGGAGCATTCTTGTAATAGTTCGCACCAGATCATCTCGCCCGCGCTCTTTTAACAATGGAAGTATCTCCTCATAAAACACTGCTCGATGTCTGATTGTAATTTTAAAACCTGAGAAAAATTCGGGAGAGACATCGTTTTCAACAAATGCGTGTGTTTTGTGCAGCTCCCCAATCGCTACCAGTTCAGTCATGGTTCGAACACATTTTTCACATTTCCCGCAGTTCAATCGATCGGCTACATTTGCCAAGCATACCCTAAAATTCTGAAAAGCAACATCCCAATCAGCAACCAGTTTGAGTTTCTCAAGCCTCGATAGCGAAAGCCCCAAAAGTTTGATTTTCACATCAGAGCTGGAATATTCTGGATCTAAGAGAGGATGAGAACCACACGGGACTAAATTTGGTATATCATACGATGATGCGATATAGACCGAATGAAGTCTGGAGGCAAAGGCATGCCCGACTGATGCAAGAACAGCCCCAAAGAATTTATCCAACCAAAGGTCTCGCTCATCACACAAGTGCCTAATATTCGTATATACCGGAATAAGTGTCACATTTGCATCTTTTGCCACAGCCGAAAGAGCAGCTCTGGCTCGATCAAAAACCTGGTATTTCATCCCTCTTTCTGCTACGCCCCCAATATCAAAACCATGAACAAGCAAGCAGTCTTTTATTGATCCGGGATGCTCTTCAGGATATTGCTGTTTGTTAGCCCTCAATGCTGCAAGGGAATCTATTCCACCGGATAAGAAGAGCCCCGCACGTCTCTGACTCAGTGCGTAGGCCGCGGTAGACCGTGTCTTCGCCTCTATGCACAAAGGCTTATATTCTCCGCGAGACCATTCCTTCATTATAGCCATCACTGTCTGCAAACCGTCTCGTAAGTTGGGACATATCTCATCATTTATCTGAATTCTCTTTTCGCCAAAATGCATGGCTGGAATAATACACCCAATTAGAAACGCATGGGGATTACAGGTTATATCCTTCCCAAATTCTTCTTCCGTTTCAATAAATACCTCCCGAGTCGGCTGATCACAATCCTCCCACGTGACCGTTGCAGCCGCGCGAACCCGTTTTTCGCCGTTTTGTAATGTGAGGTCGGTTATACGCATACCACCAGCCCTAAATGTGTTTACTTCCGCCGTAAGTTTCGGCCACATAACCCACGATTCGATCTGCAATGTCAAATCCTGTAGCAGCCTCCAAGCCCTTAAAACCCGGGGAATAGTTGACCTCAGTCACACTGATTTGACCTTCTTTATCTACCATTACATCAACCCCAGAGATTTCAAGGCCGACTGCATTCGTAGCCTTAAGAGCAATGCTTGTCAATTCTGGCGTGAGATCTCTGGGTTTGCTTTCTTTGCTCAGATGGTAGTTTGCCCTGAAATCTCCTTTTCTTGGGTGAAGCTCCATCGCCCCTACTATGTTCCCGCCCACCACGAGCACTCTTATGTCCTGCCGGCCCTCCGGAGTAATAAATCGCTGTACTAACAAGCCCTTGCGTTTATCCAGGTATTTGCGAGTGACTGCCTGCTCATTATGCGTCTTCTCTACGAGAATGACCCCTTCCCCTTGCCGACTGCTGACCTGTTTGATCACAACTGGATACCCTCCCAACCGGATAAGGGCCTCGTGAAATCCACTCTCCGAATTGACAAACAATGTGTGAAGAACCGGAATACGAGCCTTGGCCAGAGCCTGCAACGTAAGAAACTTGTTTCTGGCCAAGCGTATGGAATCCAGACCATTCACCACTGGAATACCCATCAGGCTGAAATGGCGTATCAGGGCCAAGCAAGAATCTCCCACAGTAGCACCCTGCCGGGGAAGTACTACATCAAGTGAAGCCATGCCAGGCATACCTACCATGCTTAGGCTATTATTCTTAAGTTCAGACCATACTCGGTAAGGATGCACCAGTGTAAGTCGATGACCCTGCGCAACCGCCGCCTCACGCAACCTTCGGTTCGGGTGATAATCAGGATCCCTTACTGTAATGATTCCAATGTTCATATTCATAACTCCTCGCCTTTGTATAGTCAAATAGGTTGCTTATTTCTCTACCATCCAGGCCGGTATCCAGACCCCTATCTCTTTGCCCAGACGTTCGCTATAAAAGGTGGCTACCTGCTTTGTCTTATTGCGCAGTGCTATCTTCTGGGTGGCTACATTATCTGCGCTAATAATAGAGTACACTTTTTTCTTACCGACCCGTGCGGTCAGGCCTTCTAAAAGCGTTGTGCCAATCCCCATGCCCCGATATTCGGGACGTACCGATGTGTAGCCTCGTTCCAGATAGTCAGTAAGATCAAGGCCAGACTGCTTGTTTACAGCTTCTACATACTCGGCCCTGGGATGCTTTAGACTTGAGTTACCGACAATTATACCCTCCTCTAGTACGTATCCAATCAAAAAGGCTCGCTCCAGGTTATATCGTACCCACTTTTTTTCCACCGATCCTCCTGCTTCTACCATCCGACAGATCTCATCAAGGTATCCCGGTGGTAGCTCCTGAGGCGCAACGAAATGGTAGGTAATGTTTTGCCCGAGGGAGTAGACAGAGCATCCATCACCCCGTACTCTCCAGCGCATCACCTTTGTCACTCCATACCTGTTGAGATAAAGCAGTTGATAGACCGGTTCATTCAGTCTTCGCCATAGGGGTTCACCAGGCATTTCTACAACCTGCATATAGGCTGTCGATGATTTTTCGGTCTGGGCTGTGGGGCTAGATGAGATGCTTTGCTGTTGTTGAATCCATGAATGTACTATGTTGGGATTTGCTTCCATAAAATCAATAAGGCCTTGCGAGAGATTGTCGTCCTGTTCTGCCGCTATCACCACATGGTTCCATATACCGGTCCTCGAAACATCCCACAAGAGCTTGTTAAGGGATTTCAGCTCATCTTTTGGATTCTGCCACTGTATGAACCGTGCCCCTGCCTCATAAGCCTGAACAATTTTTTCGGTACCAATTGAACTTTCCAGGGTACACGTGAGGCCTATACAAAAGAATGGGTGCTCCTTTACTCTCTCACCTGCCATTTTTGCTATATACGACGGCGTGAGATGTCTGTCAGTACTAAGGAAGCCCTGTGCGCCGCAACGCTTCGCTTGTTTTACCAGTAGGGTCATGAGTCGCGAGGGTGGCGTTTCATTTTCTTTGACGCCTGACAGCTCCTCAAAGGGTAGCACTACCGCCGGAGCCAGATAGTCTTTCAGTGGCAGGCCACTGAAGTCGGGATCTTTCAAATCTCCTTCTATGGTGGGCTTTGCCAGGCTGGTAATCAGGTCAAAAAGTGCCTGTTGGTCGTTCTCTAACAGCGTGCTATCGCAATAGCCCTCAGTACCCGCTAACAATTCATGCTTACCTATTAATGCCACATGGAGCTTGGGGTACTCTGTCTTAACAAATCGGGCTATAGTGAGGGCAGCCAGCACCTGATCCGGGACAGACACAAACAGAATTACAAGGCCCGGTTGTGTTCCCGTAATCCTGGAAGTTAATGTATCCTTGCAAAAAGACAGAAACGGATTGGCCGTATCATCATCAACAAAACTCCGCGCCTGGGATACGTTCTGCACATCAGAATTAGAAAAGTGCCCCCATTGAATGCGGGAGGGATAATACGCCAGGGAGACAAGATCCAGAAGATCACCTATGTCCTTAAGGGTGGTGAGGCAGGACTCTGGACAATAGAAATCCTCAGTTCTGAGAAGTTCAAGACTTTGCTTGACGTCAGCGATCTTTTGGGCCCACTTTTCAGAATGTGTGGTAAGATTTTTAAAGAGAGAGATAAAAAAGGGATTGCCATCATTCACTATTGCCCGTTTCCCCCTCTTTTTAATGAGATCCACAAAACGGGTCAGCCTTTGAGGGGTTAGGGCATGGTTGAGAAAGAACTCGAGATTAGCATCGTACGGTTCAAGTGAGAGACCTGAACCAGCCAAGAGACCCACCGCCTTGGCCAGAGCCAAAGGAGGCGCAGCCGGACTTTTGGCCGGTGGGTGGACCAGGAGGATATGAAACGAGCCTGGTTTGTACATGGGGTAAATCCCTTTAGCCAAGTCAACGTGCTGCTCCTTGAACTCGGCCTTAATTTTGATACAATGCCCACTTTAGAGAAAAAAGAATAAGGAAATTATAGCTGCGTGTCAATTCCAAATCTATTGCAATTTTAAATGTTAGCACATCATTGGGTAACTGATAATTTTAGTCGATTTCTTGTGGAAGTATGGCCTCTGAATGATCACGTAACAAAAGGTTGGTAGTTCATTAAAACAATGTTTCTTAAAAAATGCTTCTTGAAGACATAGCATGTTATAGCCGATGAAAAAATTGTATGATGCCGGTAATGATCCATTAAGTGTTGTGCTAGATGAGTGTAACTACCAACAGGAAATCTTGTTTGAGAGATAATGCTTGTTTGTTTAAAGAGTAAAGCTGTGAAGTTTTTCCCAAAGGTTTTTTTCTCTGGACATTATATTAAAATTTTTAACTCCTTTTTTTACCTCTTTAAGCGGAACAAAAAAAGGGTTCCCTTTTTCATCTATCGAAGGTGTCACCGATCTTGAAATAATAAAATGGTCCTCTTCTTCTTTCCACCATTGGGGGTAGAAAATATTAAAACCATATTTATTCTGATAATCATCTGCATGATTGAATACATAACTCCCTGGAAAGAAAGAATATCTTTGGTACATTATCCTCAGATACCCTCCCTTGAGTTCTGTTACAACCTGATCTTCAAAAAATTTTCGATGTTCCTCGTATGTTTTTTTCGACTCACCCGGATGATTAAATATCAGGAAAACATCATGTAGTATTTTAAACTCGTTACATTTTTTCGATATAGCAATGAACTTCTTTAAATAGGAATCTGGGTTGTTTGTTTTGTTCATTATGCTAAGCATTGTTTTAGAAAAAGAATCAATGCCGAAGTCCATTTTAAAATTCAACCTTGCCATTAGTTCGAGATCTTCTTCATCAATCAGGTCAACCCGTGTTTCCAGCCAGAAATAACACTGAATATTTTTCCTTACCAGTTCTGATAATAGTTCTTTTCTCCAGTTTTTATCAACGCCAAAGCACGCATCAAAAATGGCAATATATTTAGGTGATATTTCTCTTTCAATTTTAGATATCAGATCAATTGCTTTACCTACAGGGTATCCGCTCCACTTTTTTTTATATTCCATACAGAAACTGCATTTGAAAGGGCATCCCGTCCCTAAAAATATACCAACCGTTTTTTGGGTAGTATAATAAGGATACGATAGGAAGTCAGGTTCAATCTCCATGGTTTCAGTCTTACTGTATTTTTCATGATGTAATATTTTAAAAAGGTTGTGAATTTCTCCTTTTATTACATAGTCAAATGGGCTGTTTTTATATTCAAAATCTTGTGGAAGGAAAGTTGGATGATATCCTCCAACAATTATTTTTACGTGTGGCTTTTCATCCTTGATCTTTGTTGCAAAATATTTTGAGGATAAATAATTGAGGCTTGACCAGCATGAAATTGCTATAAAGTCTGCATCTATGGATAGAACTCTTTTCAGTGCATTTTTCTTAAATAGGCGTCGTTCCTTGTCGGTTTTTGGCCTGGAAAATTCATTTTCAAGATCTATAACAGTGACATCAAAAAAGTCCTTTAAAAACGAATAGACATAAACCATGTGGGGTTTTAACTCAATAAATCTTCCCCAACTCATTGAATAAAATTCACCAGGATATAATAGCAACAGCTTTTTTTTCATATCCTATGATTATCCGAGATAATAGTCACACCCCTCTGAGACTCAGGATATAACAACAGCCTTCAGCTGCAACTTATGGCGAAGGTTCACTCCATGTAAAATCAAACTTTACTGCCCATTCTGGACGCCACAAAGGATGAAAGTTAATTCTATTTTTGGGTAAAAACAATGGCTTATAAATAAATTCTCAATGGTTAACAAATTCGGTTGCAGGCAGATTTGCCACTTTTTTGTTCTTTCGTTCCAGGGTTTGAAGGTGTGCTAAAGTTAGTTGGAATTTAAGGGAGCGACCCCTAAATGCCTGTAATTTTGAACTGTTAAAAACATTTTAAAAAGTGGAGCCACTCGTGAGAAAATACTACGAGTAGGTAAGGATGTCAAGGCAAGGATGTCCGCATTATTGGGTGATTGAAAACGTTACCTGATTGGTTGCGGGAATATGACCTTGTAATGGAATCTTTATAGAGAACTTACTCCTTTGCAAAAGAGACTGTTTGTGATATGAATCGATTATCGCCCGTGTGGCACACTCCTTCCCTGCTGCGAGTGAGCAGGTTGTTTCAAAACCTTTCAGGAGATGCTATTATGCTGGGACTGATCTTCACATATCTTGTCTTCTGTTTCATCCTTATCATATATGGCGCACAGGTCTGACCCTTCCAGGCGGGCCTCGGGTATTCAAAGGCCTCAATTAATGCACTGGTTCCGGTGTTGCTTGTTCTGCCTTTCAGATGCTCCCTTTACAGGAAGGCTACCAGGGAGTTGGGCAAGGCCAAGTCTCTGAATACGTCCCTTTACCTTCTGCCATGGCGTGAGTTCGTGGCAGATCTGTTGGCATGGCTGGTCGCTGGGACGCTCATTGCTGCCCTGTATTTGATCTATTATAGGGCCCCCGTACTGACAGGCGCAAAAATATTATTTGCCTGTCTCTCCTTTGGCCTTTTCGGGGGAATGTTGAGTCTTTTATCCGCAGAAAAGCGTATCATGGCCTTGCTTAAGACAATAAAACTCGACAGACCAACGCCTCCAAAAAGAATGTTTTCAGTCAGCAACAAAATGATTTTTTTCTTTGTTATTACGCTGCTGACCATGTCCATAACTATCGTGATGATGGTATTCAAAGATATCACCTTTTTGCTGACGAATAAGGATGTTCTTGGTCCCGAAATGTACGCAGGAGTTTTCAAGGAAATTCTCTTTACGTTCATTGTGCTCGTTTTATTGGGTTTGGTTATCCTGGGTCGATATTCTCAAAACCTGAAGCGCATCCTTGCGATTCAAATAGAGGCTATGGACAATATCACCAAAGGAGAATACCATACTCAGATTCCCGTGGTCAGCAATAACGAATTCGGTATAATAGCCGCCAAAACGAACGATATGGTGACCGGTTTGAAAGAAAAAGATTTCTGCGAGTTGAGCTTCGGAAAATATGTCACGCCTGAGGTAAGCGATAAAATCTTAAAAGGAGAAATCTCCCTCGAAGGAGAATTGAGCGAGGTGACCATCCTGTTTTGTGATCTGCGGGGCTACACGTCTTTTGTTGAAAAGAAGGACCCAAAAGATGTAGTAAAATTCTTGAACGCCTATTTTACCGAAATGCACGCTGTTATAAGAAGATATAACGGGATAGTATTACAGTATATTGGCGACGAAATTGAGGCCGTTTTTGGAGCTCCAATCAAAGAACCGAACCACCCTGAGATGGCAATCCTGTGCGCCCAGGAAATGAGGAAACACCTTGAAGACCTGAACAGGAAACGCAGGGAAGCAGGAGAAGACCCTGTAAGGCATGGAATATCCATACAGGAGTGGTGCTGGCCGGCAGCGTGGGAAGCCCGAAGCGCCTTGTGTACGCCATGGTGGGTGATGCCGTTAATCTCGCATCCAGAATACAGAACTTGAATAAAAAGTTTGGAACAGATATCCTTATTAGTATTGCGACAAAGGAATTGTTGAGGGGCAATAATTTTACCTTTAAAAGTCTCGGCCAGACTCCGATAAGAGGCAAACGTGAGGAGATAGAAATATTCAGCGTTCTCTGAAGGACCTTTGAAGTAACAGCGCTTTCTCTGTCTAAGCCCTTTGAAATTCTTTGAAATTTTCATCTGAAAGGGTTATAGATTTACTGCCACAAGAAAGAGAGGGTAATGCCATGGACAAGATGATAAGAATGCCAGGTATCGTATTTATCCTATTCTTTACTGTCTTTATAATTCTAACTGCTTCCCTTCCTCTCCGAATCCTTGCTTTCGAAAAGGTCTATAGCAATTCTCTCGGCATGGCATTTATCTTGATTCCAGCAGGTACTTTCATCATGGGAAGTCCATCCAATGAACCGTATCGGGATAAAAGGGAAATTCAACATACGGTACGTATCAGCAACCCCTTTTATATACAGACTACTGAAGTCACTTTAGCCCAGTGGAGGGCTCTCATGGGGAAAAAACTTTTTGGACGGCGTAAGGGACCAGGTAATTTGCCAGTAGTGAAGGTCTCCTGGCACGATTGCATGAATTTCATCAAAAAGCTCAATGCCCTCAGTGAATGGTCCTATCGACTTCCTACCGAGGCAGAATGGGAGTATGCGTGTAGGGCAGGAACCTCCACTGCCTATAGCTGGGGGAACACTATTGATTGTGGGAAGGCCATGTATGGTAATAACAGCTTAAAGTCGAGTGAGTGTCTTGATTATGTAAAATCAAGAGGATTGGCCATTGATCAGCCGGCCCCGGTGAAGAGCTACCATCCCAATGCCTGGGGGATATATGACATACATGGTAATGTCTGGGAGTGGTGTCATGATTGGTATGGAGATTATACGATAAGTGCAAAAATAAACCCTCTTGGCCCTGATTCAGGAACTATGAGAGTGCGTCGGGGAGGAAGCTGGTTCAAACATGGATATTCATGCCGCTCTGCTAATCGGAATTCAAGTCACCCCGGCAGCAGGTTTCAAACGACAGGTTTCAGGCTTGTTGGCCAAAAAGTGACTGATCAGGCTTATAGCGAAGGAGGGCCATGAATAGACTGTATCATTTATCCTGGAAATAGGCTCAAACAGTGAGGTTGCCAGTGGTAAGATTATTGGGCAAATGGCTCAAGGTTTACGAAGATGAAATAGGACTTTTCCTCTGGTCCGCACTTCTCCTTTTTCTGATTCGTAACTCTACCATCCTTTTCAATAATTTTGCAGAGACCGCCTTTCTTAAAAGGTATGGCGTCGAGTACTTGCCTATCGTTTATGTGGTCAATTCCATATCCACTTTTTTCATCATGGGGCTTTTTTCCGGCCTAATGGGCAGACTCCCGGGAACCCGACTTTTAACATACATGCTCCTGGTTTTTGGAGGGTCCGTAGCAGGGCTCCGCTTCGTTATACCGCTTGGCTTTGATCTCCTTTATCCCGTGCTCTTTGTCTTGAAGGCCCAATATGAAATTTTGCTCGCACTGGTCTTCTGGAACCTGGCCAATGATCTTTTTAACACGAGACAGTCTAAACGACTCTTTCCACTTATTACAGCCGGTGGGGTTCTTGGAGGAGCAATCGGCAGTTTCGCGACCCCTTTTCTGGCACGGGCACTATCTCTTGATAACCTGATGTTGGCCTATCTGGTTATTACTCTGGTGGGTGCCATGGTAGTGAAAAGGATGGGTACTCGCTTCCCTGCCCTCTTGCTTTCTGAAAAAAAGGCCAAGAAAAATGGATCTCAAACCTCAATCATAAATGAAATAAAGAAGGTTTTACCCCTCATTAAAGAGTCGAAGCTCTTAAAAATCCTCATTATGATAACCCTCATGCCCAACGTGGTCATCCCCATCTTGAATTATCAGTTCAACTTCTCCATCGACCAGACATTTGCCACTGAAGGGGGAATGCTCACATTTTTTGGCTACTTCCGGGGGGTATTGAATACTATTAACCTGATTATCCTTCTGTTTGTTGGAAGGATATATAGTCGCTGGGGCTTGCCTGTTGTCCTTATGTTCCATCCCTTTAATTATATGCTCGCATTCATTGCCTTTTTATTGCGGTTTGATCTTTTTTCGGCCATGTACGCACGAATATCCACAAATGTTCTAAGGACCACAATAAACAATCCGGCACGGGCCGTTTTAATGGGCTTGTTTTCCAAATCTTCCCGTGCAGTAATCTTGCCGTTTTTAAGGGGAACGGTTGTGCGGATCGGAATCCTTGCAGGCTCGGGCTTTATCATGATCTCTGAAGGATTCGTTCACCCTCGGTATCTTTCCCTTGTGGCAGTTATATTTGCTGGAGGCTGGCTTGCCGCAACCATTATCCTTAAGAGGGGGTATTCAACAATTTTATCTGATTTGATCTCTAGGGATATGCTGGATCTGAAGTCTATGGAAGGGGAAGATGTGGGCCATGTCTTCAAGGACAAAAAGGTTCAGTTTCAGTTAGTCAACACATTTTTATCGGCTCGTGGGGACGACTGCCTATGGTATGCTCATCTCCTGCACTCGTTGCAGGTAGAAGATCTCGATACTCATATCCTCTCCGTTCTCAACAAACAAGATGAGAAAACCACTATCGGTTTGCTCTCTCTGCTTTCTCCCGACGCAGGCAAAGAGGCTATTCAGGCGCTAAAGGAATTGTGTGATCCTGAAAAGCCGGATTTAATGGTTGCTATCATTCAGGCTGCTACCCGGCTCGCCCCTGAGATTTCTGCCGGTTTTAACACAGAAGCCTACGTAACCAGTAAGTATCCTGAAGTGAAGGCCTATGCGGTAATTGGTCTTTATAACCAGGCACCGCATAAACACAAACAGATGATTGATACCTGGTTGAGTTCAAATGATGAATCCGAAAGAAAGGCAGGTATAATCGCTGCAGGTGGATCGGGAGATGGATCATATATCCCCAGACTAAAAGAGATACTGGATACAGAAAAGGATGGTTCGGTATTGCCTTTTGTTTTCAAGAGTCTTCACCACCTTGGTGCTGCAGATTTAAATATGTTAGTTCTGCCTTACCTTTCTCATCCTTTGGAATCTGTCCGTTTAGCCGCAGGGGAAGCGTTTGAAATAAATGACGATGAAACCCTGAGGAAGATGATTTCTCTTATGGGGGATTCATCGGAGCAGGTTTATCAATTGGCAAAAGATAAAATTGACACCGCTTCCTATGAAAATGGCCAATTGTTCGTCGAATCACTCAGCATACCACATCGCAGGGTTCGTGAAGGCCTATTTAATTTGTTAGAATCCTTGAATATCAAGGATCTGGATGCCTTTCGATTCGCTCGTTCCCAGATCGAGGGCAGTTACCTATATCTGGCAGAGGCAGAGGGCCTGCAAATTTTTCCAGAAGTCCCGAGAAGAGATCTGCTCAAAAACCATTTGGATCAAAAAAGGCTAGTACAGATAGAAAATACACTTCGAGTTCTGGCTGCACAGGATCGTTCCGGGCAGATGAGGATTATCTGGAGAGGCATATTCTCAGCCGATGCCCGTCAGCGAGCAAACAGTCTTGAGGCCCTGGATGACCTGATGGATGCCTCTTTGTCTAAAATCATGATACCTCTTCTGGAAGATTCTCCTCCTTCTCAACGCCTTGCAGTCGGCAGGAGGAACTTCCAGCTCCCTGATTTTCATTCTGACAAGGCTATCCTCTATTCTCACCTTTTAGGCAATAAGGACTGGGTGACGGTTATCCTGACCCTCTATATGGCAGAAGACCTGGGCCTGGAGAGGATAGATCAAGAAGATATTTTAGAACTTACGAGGTCTGAAAATACGCATATTCGTCAGATGGCTCAATCCGTAATGGATCAGCACGAGGGTCATCCCGGCACAAAGGAGGATAGTATGGAATTAGAAATCACTATTCCGGACAAGATATTACTCTTGAGGGGGATCGAAATTTTTGAAGCGTTATCCGTGAGTGAATTAGCGGCTGTTGCATCGGTCACGGAAGAGATCGTATGTCCACCTGGCGATATCGTAATTAAAGAGGGCGAAACTGGAGAAACCATGTACCTAATTATCAAAGGAGAGGTGTCTGTTATCAAGGATCAAGGAGAAAAGCATGAAATCGAACTTGATCGGATCAGTTCAGGTGATTATTTTGGAGAGATGGCCCTTTTTGAAGATGTGCTACGATCAGCAACAATCCGCACAGAGCAAGAGTCCCGTCTCTTAGTTCTTCATAAGCAGGAATTCAAAGAAATAGTGAGAGAATACCCCCAGATTGCTCTTAACATTTGCAAGGTATTGAGTGGACGAATCCGTAAGCTACACAAAAAGGTGATGGCTTAGTGCTGAGTGAGCCCTTTTCCCTGAGCTCAATGTAAAAGACAATTGCTTAGGAGTAACGCGACAAAATACGATACCGTATTTGCAAATCGAGGCACTGAGGTGTTTTATCAAGATCTTAATTAATATTTGGTAGACAAAATTTACAAAGTTTTATAAAACCATTGCAAAAGTTTAGCCATGAATGGCTCTACTAAAACGATTAAGGTCAATTATTGTCCATATCTCAGAAATGTTGAGGCTTTTGCTGGTCTGTATGTTTTATTCCACATGATTTGACACGTAATCCAGAGCAACAGAAAGATATCATGAAAATAGCCTTCTTAATGGATAGTTTAGAGTCAATCAATCCGAAAAATGAGACATCGAGTCATCTGATGTATGAATGCAATCAGAGGGGACATACCGTTTATTTTCTCGAACCGCATGACATTTATATTCGCAAGGATGAAGTGGTAGCCAGAATGCGAGATATCACCGTGTCACCAGATCTCTCCATGAAAAAATACTGGCGTTCCCTGATAAACTGTATGAATAGAGACGAACTCATATTTGAAACCATCACAGATCTCGACGCCCTTTTTTTGAGAAAGGATCCCCCACTGATTTACCAAACCTTGGAATTCTTAGCGCCCATCAATGATCAGGTGTTCATGATAAACAGTACTGCAGGGCAAATTCTCGGTAATAGTAAACTCTATATCCTCAATTTCCCGAGCATCATCCCACAGACTCACGTCTCCAGAGATCCAGTCAGACTCAAGAAAATCATCGATGATTTCGGGGGTGCCATGGTAGTCAAGCCGTTACAGAGACATGGTGGGGAAGGGGTGATCAAGGTCAGCACTCGCGATCATGAAAATCTGGTTTCCTTGATCAATTACTATACAAAGGCCTCCAAATCCTATCCGGAACGTGAGCCGATTATGGTTCAGGAATATCTGGATGTGGTACAGAGAGAGGGTGATATCAGAATTCTTTTGCTGAACGGGGAGATCCTTGGTGCAATGAGAAGGAAACCTCGTGAAGGGGATTTTAGGACCAACATTCATGCCGGAGGTCGGGCATATAGGCATGAGGTGACGGAGACAGAGAAAAAACTCTGCCTTGCTATCAAGGAGAGATTGATTACGGATGGTCTGTTTTTTGTAGGCATTGACGTGTTAGGAGATAAACTGGTTGAGATAAATTGTGTCAGCCCGGGAGGCATTCCGCGCATAAATAGACTGAACAATGTAAAACTTGAAGCCAAAGTAATTGATTTTGTTGAAAAAAAGGCGAACGAAATAAAAGAAAGGAACCGATAGTCCAGTTTAATCCGTGTTTCGATGTTTCTATTCCACTGAATGCGGGAAACATAGAGGGATTATTAGAAATTGCACGTGTATGCTGTCCATACAAAATACTGGATAGTCAGAGAGGGGAAAATTGAAAATAACAAACTTTTTAAAGAACATCCACTATCTTGTCCTTCCAATGCTCGTCCTACTCTCTCTGGGCCTGACCGGTACTCAGAGCAACGCTGCCTGCTATATCAAAATCGGCCTTCCAGAGGAGCCCAGAACACTCAACATCTGGCTTGCAAGCGATAGGAGTTCTCATCAAATCCTATCCCAAATATATCAGCCCCTCTATAAACGCGATCCTAACACCCTCAAACTTATCCCGTGGCTGGCGGAAGGAGAACCGGTATTTGTTGCTGAAACGCTTTCATATACAGTGAAGATCAAACCGTCTAAATGGTCTGACGGTTCAGAGGTTACTTCAGAGGATGTGGCTTTTACCGGGCGTTTAATAAATGATTTTAGAATTCCCAGGTATGTTTCCCGTTGGAATTTTATCAAGAAGATTGAAACGCCGGATAAACACACAGTGAGATTTTATCTCAAGGAACCTAAGTCCATCTTTCTGAGCAGAACTCTGACAACATCGATTGTACAAAAAAGGGAATGGATCAAGATTGTAAAAGTGGCGAGGGGCTCAGAAAAACCGCTCATCACGTTGCTCAATCACAAAATAGAGAAGCCGGTGGGAACTGGCCCTTTTGTCCTTAAGGAGTGGAAGCAGGGAGCCTATCTTTTTCTCCAGAAGAACAAATACTTCTTTGGGGCAGGCCGTGAAATCAGCGGCCGGACGCTGGGTCCTTACATCGACGGCATTATTTTCAAGATCTACGCAACCTCCGATGCTGCTATCCTTGCCCTGAAAAAAGGGAGTATAGATATGTTCTGGTGGAGCATTCAGGCGGGGTATCTTCAGGATCTCAGAAGACAGAAGGACATCCAAATATTTTCCAGCGAAAAGAGCGGCCTTTATTACCTCGGCTTCAATGTCAGAAAACCGCCCTTTAATGACCTGAATCTCAGACATGCGGTGGCTACATTAATCGACAAAAACTTTATTATATCCAGAATCCTTCAGGGATTGGCAACTAAGATGAGTACCATTGTACCGCCCGGCAACCAATTTTGGCACTGCCCGGACACGCCCCGTTACGCAGAGGGGCTCAACAGGGAAGAGCGCACCAAAAAGGCCTATGAGATTCTACGAAAGGCTGGTTATACTTGGCAGGTGCCGCCTGTTAATGGCGAAGGCAAGGTGGTCAAGGGGAAGGTGATTCGACTCCCGAACGGACATCCCATGGGAAAATTTACTATTTTGACACCCCCCGCTGACTATGACCCTCTTCGAGCCATGGCTGGAATGATCATTCAGGAATGGCTCAGAGCTGTTGGCATGCTAGCCTCCGCCAAACCCATGGCCATAGGGTCCCTTATCCAGAAGGTAAAGGGACGCCATGAATTCGATGCATTCATCATGGGGTATGGAAGGCTCGATATAGATCCGGACTGGGTAAGAAACTTCTTTCACTCCGACAATGACAAACCGAGGGGTTGGAACATGAGCGGATACAAAAACCCTGATTTTGACCGTATTGCCGAGGAATCTGCCGGCACTCTGGATAGAGAGAAACGGCGGAAATTGATCTGGAAAATGCAGAGGATGATTTTGCGGGATATCCCCTATATTCCCTTGTACAACCCCAAACTAATAGAAGCGGTCCGCAAGGACAAATTTTACGGTTGGGTAGGGACACTGGGTGGAATCGGGAATATCTGGTCATTTTGCGAAGTGAGACCAAATTAAATCGTTCGTTGGCTGTTGTTCGTGGTCCGTCTCAGGACTAAAGCTTAGGGTCTTCACCCCAATTAGAACATTGAAATGATAGAGTACGGGAATGACGGGTTTACCCGCCTGCCACTACGAGGTACCAGCGGGAAAGGAGAAAGAAAAACTATTAATATGATTTTTTCCGCTTTCAGCGCCCATTATTCTATTATTCCATGATTCCATGAGGGAAACGAAAAGTTGAAGCTACAAAAAACCATTTAACTTTCCCACTTTTAGCGGGATAGAAATTCCGAAACATTTAATTAATTACTGTCTTTGTTGCCATGGAATTATGGAGATACATTAGCCGAAGGTTAGTTCAGATTGTTGTCATTTTTTTTGTGATCCTTACGGTCTTGTTTCTCCTTTTCCGCCTTGCCCCTGGGGACCCTGTGTCCAGGATGGTGGACCCCAATTTGACACCGGAGGACGCTCAGTTCCTCATTAAAGAATTAGGCCTTGATCAGCCCATATGGATTCAATACTTCTATTATCTGAAAAACTTCTTAACTGGTCACTTTGGCCAGTCCTTTCATTACGGTCAGCCGGTGGTTCAGATCATAGGGGATAGACTCCCTAATACCATTTTGCTCTTTACCACATCGATTATTCTCTCTGCATTGGTGGGCATATTTTTAGGCAAAATTGCGTCGTGGCACAAAGGAGAAAAAACCGACACGTTTTTGACCTTGGGCGCATTAATCACCCATACTGTCTTCCTTCCCTGGCTGGCCCTGATCATGATCTGGGTCTTTTCCTATAAAATGGGTTGGTTCCCTATCACCGGAATGATTTCTGAGGAAGTATGGCTTGACCCTGAAGCTGGCCTATGGGCCAAATCTCTCGATGTTCTTTATCACATGGTTCTCCCGCTGGCGACCTTGTTTCTCATACACTTTGGGAGCTACCTGTTGATCATGCGCACGAGTATGCTGGACACACTAAGAGAAGATTACATCCTTACTGCGAGGGCCAAAGGCCTTCCGGAAAAGGTGATTCGAAATCACCATGCAGCACCCAACGCCGCGCTTCCCGTGGTGACAAGCGTAGGCCTCAGCCTGGCCTTTTCCATTAACGGGGGAGCACTTACAGAAACGGTCTTCACATGGCCAGGAATCGGCAGGGAGCTCGTCTTTTCGGTAAGTCACAACGATTACCCCCTGGCGCAGGCCTCATTTCTGCTCATCGCCATTGTGGTGCTGATTTCAAATCTGGTAGTGGATATCCTTTATGCCTACCTTGACCCTCGGATAAGATATTGATTGGAATGATCTGTTACACATGAGTGAAGAAAGTATCGACAAAAAGCCCTTACAAAAATTTCGCTGGATATCCCGATTTCATGCAGGATGGGCTGTCTTCAAGCAAAGCCTTCTTGGCAAGATTGGCCTTACCCTGCTCACCTTTTTTGCTTTAATGGCGCTATGCAGTTTCATTCCGCCCCTTGTAAATCCCATGTACCAACCCATGGCAGGCGTGGATCCAGAAATTTCCACAGTCACAGGTCCAAGCATGAGACACTGGTTGGGAACCGATTTCATGGGCAGGGATCTCCTGAGTCAGCTCCTGGCTGGTGCCAGAATCGCCTTCATGGTGGGTGTTTCAGCGGCATTTATGAGTGTGTTTCTCGGAACAACAGTAGGCATGATTGCAGGTTATATGGGTAAATTCGTGGACACCTTTCTGATGCGACTGGCAGATATTGTCATGGTCATGCCCGCCCTGGTGGTGTTGCTCATGCTGGCTGCACTTTTTGGACAGCTCAATATCTGGTTTATTGTTTTCTTTATTGCATTGTTCCGGTGGCCAGGGGTGTCGAGGGTGATCAGGGCTCAAACCCTCTCCCTGAAGCACAGGCCCTTTATTGAGGCCGCCAGGGTGGCCGGGGCTTCACATCTGAGAATCATTTTCAGGCATATCATGCCCAATGTATTGCCTCTGTCATTTCTCTATATGACCTTTCAAGTGACATCAGCGATTATCATCGAGGCCGCCTTGGCTTTTTTAGGATTCGGAGATCCCCGAACGGTCAGTTGGGGCATGATGCTCCAATGGGTATGGAAGACCGGAAACATGTTCAAGGCTCCTTACTGGCTTTTACCCCCGGGGATTTGCATCTCGTTGATTACCCTTTCGTTCTACATGCTGGGCCGGGCCATGGACGAGGTTCTTGACCCGAGGCTGAGAAAGGAGTGGGAGACCGGTTAGAATGGCGCTGCTGGAAGTTGAAAATCTGACCATCGGCTATCAAAGCCAGAAGGGATTTCTAAAAGCAGTGGAAGGGGTTTCCTTTTCATTGGACAAGGGTAGATCCTTTGGCTTCGTAGGAGAATCCGGCTGTGGAAAGACGACGCTGGGTATGGCCCTAATGAGATTGCTACCCCCCAATGGCCGTATTGAGGGAGGCCGTATTTTTTTCGATGGTAAAGACCTCCTTGAAAAAACGGACGAGGAGATGAGAAAGGTCAGGTGGCAAGAAATAGCCATGATTTTTCAGGCCGCCATGAACGCACTGAATCCAGTCCACCGGGTTATAGACCAAATTACAGAGGCTATCCATACCCACACTCCTTCACATAACAAGGATGAGGTATATGAACAGGTCAGAGCACTTTTTAAATTTGTGGGGCTTCCAGAAGATCGCATGAGAGATTATCCGCACCAGTACAGCGGTGGCATGAAACAGAGGGCCATTATTGCAATGGCGCTTGCCTGCCGACCGAAGCTGATTATTGCCGATGAGCCCACTACTGCTCTGGATGTCATTGTCCAGGATCAAATTCTTGAAGAGACAAAGAGCTTACAAAGGGAATTTGGGATCAGCATCATCTATATCTCCCACGATATCTCAATTGTGGCAGACATATGTCATGATATCGGCGTTATGTATGCAGGACAGCTTGTGGAATACGGAGCTAGGGAAGAGGTCTTTGATAATCCGGTGCACCACTATACAGAGGCTCTCCTTTCATCATACCCCACGCTGACAGGAGAAAAATCCCAACTGATGCCTATCCCAGGTGAGGCACCAAATCTCATTAATCCTCCCTTCGGATGTCGGTTTTCCGATCGCTGCACTGAAGCGAGGGTGTCATGCAGAAGTAATCCTCCGGTGTGGCTGGAGATAACACCAAAGCACAAGGTATTCTGCCATCAGTGCGGAAAGCATTGTGGTGAATAGAAAGCACGGATCATGATGGATCATGGAGAAGAAACTATCCTTGAGCTTGACCGTATCGTTAAAAAATATAGAACCAAGGCCTTCTTGTTCGGAGCACGCGGCCAAGAAGTCATTGCCCTCAACGAGATAAGCATCAAGGTAACGAGGGGGGAGATATTCGGTCTTGTTGGCGAAAGCGGGAGTGGAAAGACCACAGCTGGACGCCTGATCGTCAGACTGGAACAACCTGGTGAGGGAAAAATATATCTGGATGACCATGATATTACTAGCCTGAAGGGAAAGGCCTCAAAAGCCTATTCGCGCAGAGTCCAGATGATCTTCCAGGACCCTTACCAGTCTCTGAATCCCCAACTCTCAATCTTTGACACAATCTCAGAACCTCTCATCATCCACAAAATTGGAAATACTAAAGCGAAAGAAGACGCGGTGTGGCAGACTATGAAATCGATTGGCCTATCCCCTCCTCATGACTTTGCGCATCGTTATCCACACCAACTGAGCGGGGGGCAGAGACAGAGAGTCGCTATTGCACGGGCCATGGTCCTGAACCCAGAGTTTGTGGTGGCTGACGAGCCCACGTCCATGCTTGACGCATCTATGTCTGCACAGATCTTTAACATCCTCCTTGAAATGCGTAAAAAGCTTAATGTTAGCTTTCTATTTATTACGCACAGTTTGGCGGCTGCACGCTATCTTTGCGACCGCATTGCTGTGATATACAGAGGTAACGTGGTTGAGGTGGGACCAGGAGACGAAGTCATCGAAAACCCAAAACACCCCTATACACAGGCCCTCATCGATGCCCTGCCAAAATTCAGGTATTCTGGAGATAAAAAACGCTACCAGACTCTTATCAGGGCAGAGCGTAGAGTTCCTGAACATGCAGGTTGTCCATTTTTTAGCAGGTGCAAGCGTGCTGATCCAATAAAATGCAGTCGCGAAAAACCCCCTCTAATGAGACTGGGCGACTCCCACTCGGTGGCCTGCTTTTATGCAGAACCAGGAATCAAAACCAGTTCCGGTGACAACGCATGAAATATCCTTTCATCATATCCCTGCCACACTGCTCCAAACGGATTCCTGAAGAAGTAAGACCGGCTCTTGCCCTCAACAACAAGGAAATATGGGAGTCTACCGACAGAGGGGTCCTGGAAATTTTTGGATCCCTCCCTGCCAAGAAAATCATTTTTGCCCAGTGGAACAGACTAGTGGTGGATCTGAACAGGAGTCCCAGCCGACCGGATGCTAAGGGCGTCGTCCCTCACGTGGATTACCATGGCCGCTCCATTTATCGTTCAGGATGCATTCCGGATGAAAATGAGAGAAAAAGGCGACTTAGAAAATATTACTGGCCTTTTCATAAACGCCTGGTTGAGGCATTTGAGAAAACTGATAGTAAGGTATTATTTGATTGTCATTCTCTTAACGGGACTGGTCCGAAAGCGGCGCCTGATTTTGGAAAGAAAAGGAAGGATATTATATTAGGCAATAACGGGGACCATTCTGGAAATATAAATCCGGCGCGCGGCGGCATAACTTGTCCTGTGAAATCCCTGCAGTTAATGAAAGAGGCCTTTGAAAGGGCCGGATATTCTGTTTCTGTTAATGATCCCTATCCTGGCGGTTTCATTACGACCTATTACGGTAAAAAATTCACCAGTGCGGGAAAAATTGTTGTCCAGATAGAAATCAATCAGGATCTTTACGTGGAACACACTCGTAAACGATTGTCACCAAAAAGGTTAGAGAAGGTCAAGACCAGGGTTTTACAATCATTTAAAGAGATCGCCAGCAAATTGTAAGCGGGTTGTAATAAACTTTTAAGGAAGGTTTTTTATGATACGTGTAAGAGGAAAAAGAAGTATGAGACGTATAATTACATTTTTAATTGTAGTTGGAAATGCAATCGGGGCCATTTTGACATATCTCTACTTTTCTAAAATTACTCAAATCCATCAGAGCCAGCAGAACGTCTCCCCTTATTACGCTGATCTTTTTTTTGTGATCGGTTCAGGTGTCCTTCTCTTTTCTTCTGTGTGGATTATGAAGCGGTCACAATCTCGCTTATATCAGATCGCAAATGATGAAGTATCAATTGGCAGCATGGACAGTGCAACTGCCCAAACACTTAAAAGAAAGGCCATTCAATTTCCCTGTGTTATAGCGGGAATCTGTTTTTTGGTCTGGATCCTGGCAGGATTTATCTTTAGCTTTCTCCAGCCCGTCATTTCCCAAATTCTTTATGGAGTCGAACCTGATCTTATCGAATGTTTAAAACAGTTCTTTGGTATTACATGTATCGGAGGCTCAATTACTGCGCTTTTTATCTATTTTACTGTAGAAAAACATTGGCGAGAGGCCATACCAAAGTTTTTCCCTGAAGGAGATTTGAGCCAGGTGAAAGACGCATTTAAGCTCCGTGTGCATGATCGACTTCTCATAGTGTTTGTTGCGATCAGCTTAGTACCCCTTCCCTTGCTTGGAATTGCAGCCTACACAAAAGCCCAGGCGTTACATAAGGCTGATGCAATAGTGAGAAGCCAACTTCTTTCATCGTTGTTTGTGGAAATTATCGTTATCATAGCCATTTGTGTAGCTGCCTCTATTGTATTATCAATCTTTGTTTCGAAAAGCGTTTCCATCCCTCTCGATAAGATTGAAAATGCTATGAAAGAGGTCGAAAAAGGGAACCTGGATATGCGTGTAGAAATTGTATCAAACGATGAAATCGGGTCTGTTACTGAAGGTTTCAATATAATGGTTAAGGGATTGAAAGAGTCTGAATCAATAAAGGATTCCTTCGGGAAATATGTTAGCCAGGAAATACGAGATGAGATTTTAGGGGGGAGGGTATCCCTTGATGGGGAGATGAAGAGGGCTACTCTATTGTTTTCCGATCTTAGGAATTTTACCCCTTTTGTGGAATCTACTCATCCCAAGCAGGTAATCACCATAATGAATGAATATTTTACCCAGATGACAGAAGCCATTAAAGAAAACCGTGGGCTGGTTCTCCAGTATGTTGGTGATGAAATTGAGGCGGTATTTGGAGCCCCTGTAAGCTATGACGATCATACGGATATGGCTGTTGAGGCTGCATTGGGAATGAGAAAACGACTAATTTTATTGAATCAAAGCCTTGAGAAAAAAGGGTTCAACCCTTTCCAGCACGGGATCGGTATTCATACTGGAGCTGTATTAGCTGGCAATATCGGGAGTAAAGATCGAATTTCATATGCCCTAGTAGGCGATACTGTGAATTTGGCCTCAAGAATCGGGGGACTTACCAAGAAATTTTCTTGTGACATTATCCTAAGTCAAACCACCCATGACCTTCTCACTGGCACTTTTCTCACCAAGCAGCTATCTTCTGTTACAGTCAAGGGTAAAAAAGAAGGAGTAATGATTTATAAACTCTTAGATCATGCTTGAATGAATTTAGACGTAAAAATGAAGCTACCTATAGTAAACTAGAGGGAATGTGTGCTCGCTGATAACGCCTGCTTTCTCGATGAAATCGGAGAATCTAAGCCTGAGACCAAACTGAGGCTATTAAATGCTTTGTACCCAAAGGATTGATAGGTACCCTGGAACACAAAAAATTGTAAGCCGAAAAAATCAAGTATTATATTTGTAATTTTCAATAAAAGTAGATAGAATCCATTTTTAATTACAAAGATTCAATAATATATGCATTTGTAGAAGGACTAATGAATATCTTCCTATGAATGACTTAACAGTATACAGGAGTTACAAACTTGGCTAATACTATCGAAAGACGCAAACACACCAGAATCAAAGTCAGATGGCCTATTACTGTATTAACTGATAACGGTGAAATAAAGGGAGAAACAAGAGATATCACTGTTGTTGGTATGTTCATCAATTGTAAGGAACCACTTGGACTAAATGAATCATATCAAATTTCCATTATACCTCCAAACCACGAGAGTATAGATCTTACCTGCAAGGTTACCTGGTCGAATCTTTATAGCACTGGTGGCGAAAATACGTATGACGCCGGCTTTTGCTTTGTAAAAGTTTCAGATGAAGACATTAATTCCCTTAGCGATGTGCTCTCAATTCATTACAAATAATAAGGGAAACTCTAAGAACCCCATAGCCCATCTGCCAGTCGCCTTCGCTCTAAGCAATGGTAGTGCGATAAATAATCCATCCAGCTACACCATAGAGCAACAAACTAATCCCCATCACTATATGAAACCCCAGACAAACACTCAATAGACTCCCCAAAACAGGAGCAATCACTGAAGCTACACCGTTTATCCCCCACACCCAGGGTATATAATTACTCGCCTTATCTGAGACTATTTGCAGACCAATGGGAAAAGGCATTCCCATAAAAAGGGCTAAGGGGGCCAATAATATAACCACTACTATGCATTTCAAAGGAAAAGGGAAAGGAAGGAAAATCTTCAGTAATCCATCTAAGAAAATAAGGTATATGCAGGAAAAGAATAGTATTCCCATAAATGGTATCCATCTGCTTTTCTCGCCTATCCTACTGCTTATGAGGCTACCTATTCCGGAGAAAAACATTACGGTGAACAATACGAGAGCCAGAGAAAAAATGGGATGAGTCAATAAAAAAATAAATTTTTGAATATAGCCCATCTCTATGAACATAAAAGCCAAACCAAGCAAGCTAAAATAGAGAAAGATTTTTCCTTTTCCTAAACAAGATAGTCTCTCCTTATTTCTAATAAAAATAAGGGGTAAAAGCATAAAGAGAGGGGCTATAATAAGGGTTTGTACTAAGGTGCCCCATAAAATTACATAGCCCCACTCTACGAAAGGAATCCATTCTCTCCCCAAAGTCTTAAGAAGATAAAAAAGAGAGGATAACCTGAAGAAATGGAAAAAATAGGGTTTATCATCAGTAGGTGGTTTTATGTTGAATACGTGATTCTCATAAAATTCATCCCGCGTATCCCTCCTTAACAAATTACAAATACCTTCATAATAAACCGGCTTCTCCAAAACACTATAGTTATTAATTTCTTCCTGATCAATTCCCGGATAATAAACTACATCAAAAGCTCTTCTCTTACAAAAATCCTTTATCTTTATAAGCTCAGCAAAACTAAACTCCCCCTTCTTTATAAGCACAGTCCCGGTCGCCCAACTGCGAATAGCTATTATTGAGCGAGAAATATCTCCTCTCCCTTTTGTATCTAAGGTCTCAACAGATAAAGCTAAGAGTTTTAGAAAAGTGCGGGGAGGACTGCTCAACCACGCAGAGGCACTGAATATGCCCTGGGGCTTAAGATGCTCAAAATATTCCTGGAAGGCCTCTATCGTATAAATATAATTCTCTCCTGTAGCATAAATCCCTCCATCCATTCCTCCCCAACTACCAATCAAGCCCAATTGGATAAGGTCGTATTTGCTGAGTTCTCTGGCTATAAACTCTCGCGGAGAGGCTATATCTACCGTAATATGAGGCTGCTGGTTATAGATATTCTGGGAAAAAGACCGTAAGGGGCCCCTAAGAAGGTTTACAATATCAGGATGAGAGTCAACAACCTGAAGATGAGTTGAGGAGTGATACAAAGCAGCTAAAATCTGACTTCCGCTTCCCGGGTTCAAGATTAAATCCCGCTGAGGGGAAATCAAATGGTAGGCAAGCGTAAAAGTAGTGTAGTCAAGATATTCTAATTTACTTTTGTCACCATTGAAATTAGTGACTGCACCATACGAGTTTCCATCTACAAATACCTCCTTCTGAGGAGGTGGGCCATCCTGGGTATAGACAAGACTTAGCCCAGGTGCATACCGCAAAGAAGGTGCATCTACTACCTGTAACAATCCCAGAGGTGAATATCCCTCATATTGAAGCCTTGCCCCTGGTAACTGCAGGCATTTATTGATTCCTTTATAAGGAGAAATTTTTAAAGAAACACCACCCTTAATCACGAACATGAACAAGAAGAGAATACCTACTATGCTCAGAATAATATAGGATTTTATTGATATCACTTTTCTGGCAGAAAAGTGAAAACCCAAAAATGCAAAGAAGCTGGAGACTATAAGTAATAGAGCCGGAGGTAGTAAATAAAAAGAAAGAAAGGCTATCAATACTCCTGCTCCGGAGCCCAGCAAGTTAAAAAAATAAACCAGGGCAATATTTTTCTTGAAGCACATAAAATTCAGACCAATAAAACATCCTGCGAGGAAAAAAGGGATAAACAATAACACATAATATCCTGCCAAATATAAATACTGACTTTTCTGCCAGACTAACTGAAAAGGAGAGAAAGGAATTGTTTGAGCGAGAGAGAAACTTCCCACCGTAAAAATGAAAAGTAAAAAAGAGATACAGGAAAACAGGAAAGCAAAATCTTTTTCAGTTAAAGGCTTCTTTCTTCTGTCCTGTATAAGGGCCAACAAGGTGCCGCTGGCGGCAAAACCCAGAAGGGCTATACTTATCACCATATAGGCAAAATGATACCATTGGATAATGTTAAAAAGGCGCATCAAGATTAGTTCATAGGCGAGGGCGCTTGAAGAGATACATAGGAGGGCAAGAAAATGAAACAAGATAATTTCTCTCACCTCGTTTCTAAAATTATTTCCCTTTTAAGGAACGTTCATTAAAATTAGCCGTGCCAAAGGCTTTTTCCAGTAAGAATCTCTATAGACAGGCGTAAGACGTTATATGCTTTTATATTCGTGACATTATCTCTGTGCCCTACGCAAAGGTACAAATCTCACTGGCAAAATATTTTTTATCCGTATCTCGCCTTTCTCTGATTTCTCTATTAGCATAAGCTTCTGTACCTGGAAAGGCATGCCTACGGGGATAGCCATTTTCCCTCCATTTTTCAGCTGTTTTATAAGGGGAGGAGGAATATGATCAGAGGCTGCCGTTACAATAATACAGTCAAAGGGAGAGTATTGTTCCCATCCAAAGTAGCCATCGCCAACTCTCACTGTAATATTTTTATACCCCATTTCACTAAGTCGTTTTTCAGCAGCTTTACCCAAAGGAGTAATAATCTCCACAGTATAGACCTTTTTAACTATCTTGCTTAGTACTGCTGCCTGATACCCAGAGCCAGTTCCTACTTCCAACGCAATATCATCTTTTTCTGGCTTAAGCAGCTCGGTCATTAAAGCTACAATATACGGTTGAGAGATGGTCTGCCCATATCCAATAGGCAAAGGAAAGTCTCCATAGGCAGACCTTTGCCTTCTTTCTGGTACAAACAAGTGGCGGGGAACATCTCTCATCGCTTGTAATACTTTCTGATTATAAATATCTCTAGCTTCGATCTGCTGGTTTACCATCTTATATCTGAGCTTCTTGTAATGTTGATTATCTTCATGAAGGGGAAAGCAATAGGATAGATGGCAAAAGATAAGGAATACAGAAGAGAAAAGAAAGAAAACAAAAAGGAGCTTATGATTGGCTCTTATCAATTTCAAAGCGAGGTATCTTAAATTTGGCATATTTTATCTATTATAGCTTATAGAATAGATGTATAAATTTTCTCTTGCTGATATTTTTCAGTGTCTCATAATTTTTTTATTGGGGTCCTTCCCCCACGTGAGCAAGCTAAATGGTGATAGCGGTGTATTGTTATATTAGGAAAGTGCTTAATTGTATCTTTTAAAATTGTATGATAATGGATCTTGATGGTCAAGTTTAAGTGTTGTGAGGGTGTTTTTAGTGTATGCTAACAAAAAAATAGCTCGGATCATTTGATATTATGCCGAATTTGCAACAGTTAAAGGAATTAATAAATGATTGATCTTGTAAGAAAGTTTTTTAGCAAAAGAAGCCATAATGATTCTTCTAATCAGAGGAGACAAAGGCCTCACGATATACGTATAGCAACCTGCGCCCTTTTGCTTGAGATGTCTAATGTAGATGGTGAGTTTAGTGCATTGGAAAGAGAAAGTATTATCTCTATCCTGAAAAGAAATTTTGATTTATCTGATGAACATGCAACTACACTCCTTGAAGCATCAAATGAGGAACTGAAAGGGAGTATAGACATATGGCAATTTACGAATCTTATTAATCAAAATTATTCGATAGAGGAAAAAATTCGGGTCGTTGAAATGGTGTGGGACGTTGTGTATGTGGACGGAAAGCTTGACAAATATGAAGATTATCTGGTTCACAAACTGGCTAACTTACTCCGCCTTACCCATAAACAGCTCATTGATGCCAAGATGAAGGTGAAAAAATTGGGGTCGGATAATTAAGCAATAGCACAGGCATCCTGTAGTAATAATGGATTATAAAACTCAACTATTGTGATCAGCTGGAGATTATGACTACCAAACGAAACCTTGAATAAAATGTAATTTGGCTGTATGATCGATTATGGCACGTAGTCATAAGCTTGCCGGTATTGCAACCCACCACAATATCTAGTGTGGTTCTGACAATACTCTCCTTATCAATTCCAAAGTGATACGAGAAAGATACCTTCAAATGAGCCTCAGTCAGGTGATAGATGATTGGTTTTTCGCCCTTCAATAAAATCAGCGAGGTGAAAAGATACTCTGTTACAGTTAGTACTAAACGAATGGATCAGCTTCTTTCAAGAACGATTGGTTTGGACAATAGATAAGACATAAAAGCTTCCACTGCACCCCAAATAATAAAGCTTGATTATTATATAGACTCTACATAATAATGCACAGAGGACTGAAAAGAAG
>Ga0315547_1000640_pt1 | contig 32703 bp, 34 predicted proteins | sample SalMarSW160240MG_2_FD_202542 | JGI IMG/M metagenome (GOLD analysis project Ga0315547, IMG submission 202542) | Salt marsh sediment microbial communities from the Plum Island Ecosystem LTER, Massachusetts, United States - Salt Marsh Sediment SW1601-240 ...
GGAAATGGCTATAGACATCACTGAACAGAAGAAGGCTGAGGAGGCGTTGAGGGAGAGTGAGGAGAAGTATAGAGAGTTGCTTAATGGGATGAATGATACGGCTTGGGTGATTGATTTTGATGGGAACATTATCGATGTGAATGATTCTGCTGTTGATGTTTTAGGTTATTCTAGGGAAGAATTTCGTTCTATAGGGCTTACGGGTATTGATTCTAATCTGGATCCGGAAGAAATTAAAGGTCTTGTTGAAGGTATGCCTGCTGATGAAATACAGGTTTTCGAAACAGTACACACCACCAAAGATGGGAAGAAGATTCCAGTGGAGATATCATCCAGTCTTGTGACTTACAGGGGAAAACAGGCGATTTTGAGCATTGCAAGGAACATCACCGAGCGGAAGCGGGCAGAGAAGAAGTTGAGGCAGTCGGAGGAGAGGTATAGAACTGTTTTTGAGAATACTGGTACCGCGATGTGCATTATTGAGGAGGATAAGACGATTTCCATGGTCAACTGGCGGTTTGAAGAGTTGAGCGGGTACTCCCAGAAAGAGATAGAGGGGAAAAAGTGGACTGAATTTGTCACCAAAGAGTATTTGGAACGAATGAAAAGATACCACGAAGCAAGGAGAAAGAAAAGTGGAAAACCACCCACGCATTACAATTTCGACTTCGTCAACAAAAAGGGGCAGATAAAGAATTGCCTGCTCACAGCCAACCTGATACCTGGAACAAAAAAGTCAGTAGCTTCTATCCTAGACATCACCGAGCAGAAAAAACTGAATGATGAACTTCGGATGTCAGAACAGAGGTTTAGAGATCTAGTTGAAGCTACTACTGATTGGATATGGGAGACCGATAAAAATGGGGTGTACGTTTATGTCAGTCCTAAAGTTAAGGAGTTGTTAGGTTATGAAGTTAGTGAGGTGTTAGGTAAAATCCCATTTGATTTTATGTCTAAAGAAGAGGCGAAAAGAGTATGGAAAAATTTCAGAGAGCAAATAATTAATAAGGAGCCAAGTTTCAAGCTGGAAAAGGTAAGTCGCCATAAGGATGGACATTTAGTAATCGCAGAGTCAAGTTCAATTGCCATTTTTGATGAAAAAGGTCAATTGACCGGATATAGAGGTATAGACAGAGACATCACCGAACGCAAACAGGCTGAGAAAGCGCTGCGGGAAGCTGAGGAGAAATATCGGGAAACTATTGTAAATGCTAATGTTGGAATTATCGGTTATGATCCAGAAGGTGAAGTTAAGGTTCTTAATCCGAAAATGGAGCAGATGACCGGCTTCAAGAGATCGGAAATTCCAACTTTGCAGGATTGGTTCAAGAAGCTTTATCCCAACGAGGAGGAAAGACATAAAATTAGGGACAAATGGTTCAAAAGAATGTCAGAGGAAGGCGAAGTCAAAGAAGGACATGCCATAATCACCACGAAGGACGGAAAACGCCGTAATTTCTTGTTTAACGCTGTTCGCCTAGAATCAGGAGACTCCATCGCCATCGCTGAAGACATCACCGAACGCAAGGAAGCAGAGGAAAAGTTGGACGGGATGATGAATGAACTGGTGACGATTAATGAAAAGTTAGGTGTTGTTGGCAAGTTGACCCGACATGACGCCCGAAACAAACTCTCTGTTATGGCAAACAACGTTTACTTGGCTAAACAGAAACTAGCAGCCAATCATAGTTCCTTAGAATATTTGGGTGAAATTGAATCTGCTATTGATCAGATGGAGAAAATTTTTGATTTCGCAAGAACCTACGAAATGTTGGGCGTAGAAGAACTATCCTACATGAATGTAGAGAAAAGCGTTGACGAAGCAGCCATACTGTTTCCAGGCTTAGCGGGTGCGAAACTCATGAATGAGTGCCAGGGCTTGACGGTGATGGCTGATTCATTGCTGAGACAACTCTTCTATAATCTTATTGATAACACATTGAAGTACGGAGAGAAGGTCAGCCAAATCAGAGTTTACCACGAAGAAGTGGGAAAAGATCAGCTGAAACTGGTTTATGAGGATGACGGTGTTGGCATACCAGAGGATGAGAAAGAAAAGATTTTCAAGGAAGGGTACGGGAAAAGCACAGGATACGGACTCTACCTAATAAAGAAAATCTGTGAAGCGTACGGCTGGACCATCCGAGAAACAGGCAAGCTAGGGAAAGGAGCCCAATTCACAATGACCATCCCCAAAACTAACAAAAACGGAAAAATAAGTTACATAATCAATTAGATTCGTAACATACCTGACTGCAGAATAATGGAATTGTGTAAGGTAAAAAAGAGAACTGTCTTCTGCCAAAATTTTTAGGTGACCAGCTTCACGCTCTCGGCGACAGTTTCGGCTCTCTTCAGGTTGTTAAGTAAAACATTGAATCTATAGGAACTTGTGCCGATTCTAAACAATTGCTTCACGACATAATCTGGACGAATAAAAAATCTTTGATAACTATCATGGATCATCTGTTCAATCTCTTCGCAGGGCACAGCGTCGGGCGAGACTTCAGGCACCAAAACTCCGGTCTCCCAGTGTTTTTCTTCATCCAAGACGCCCTGCATTTTGAGTTCCTCCCAAATATCGGTTCCTGGGAAAGTGGCTAAAATGTTGAATTGGGGAATGTCCACCTGAATCTTCTGCGCAAACTTTAGGGTGTTCTGAATTTCTTTTCTTGTTTCGTTGGGAGCCCCCAAAATAAACGATGCCACTATTACATCTATGCCTGCTTTCCTAGCTTTTTTAGTTGCGTCTTCTGCCTGTTTTGGGGTTGTCCGTTTATCGTAATAATCCAAAACCTTCTGAGTGGCGTTTTCGATTCCAAAGTAAATCATTTTACAGTTAGCCCTTACCATCTCTTGCAGCATGTCTTGGGGGCAATTGTCAACTCTGCCTTCGGCAAAAAATTCTACATCCACCCTCTCTTTCTTTAACCTCTGGCATAGTTTGATCACTCTTTTGGTGTTCAAGGTGAAGTTGTCATCTACAAAAAGAAACTGTTTGTAACCTTGACTGGACAGAAGATGCAGTTCCTCAAGTATGTTCTCCACAGATCTGGATCGCCAGAGGTTTCGCGCTAATCTTCGGCATCCACAGAAACGGCATTTAAAAACGCAACCTCTGGAGGAGACGAAGCTGCTGAACTTTTTTGGTGCAACAACTAATCCAGCGGTGGTGTTATGATATTCTACGTCCAGCATTTCCCTGTCTGGAAAAGGTAGGGAGTCAATGTCCTTGATTAATGGTCTATCAGGGGTTGAAATTATCTGATCATTCTTTCTGAAGTTGATCCCCAAAACTTTCTTTAAGTCTCGTTTTTTCTCTAGGCACTTTGCCAGTTCAAGGCTGGTGTGTTCTCCTTCTCCCCGAACAATCACATCCACAAAAGGATACTTTCTCAGAATCCGTTCAGCATTGAATGTAGCATAGAAATTGCCGAAAACAGTGACGATGTTCGGATTCTCCTTTTTCACTCTCTCTGCGATAAGCGCTGCTTTGCGGCATGAACTGCTGCATGTGGAAAAACCTAGAATGTCTGGGTCCTCTTTTTTCACCCAGTCAACTGTGCCTTTCAAGGAATAGCCCTGTGCCGCCTCGTCAATAATAGAAACATCTATTCCATTTTCTCTGAGGTAGGTTGCTATGTAAAGCATGCCGAGGGGAGGGGCTGCTCCCACCATCTTCTTAACATCTTCGATAGGCAGTTCAGGATTTGGACCCGGATTTATGAACGAGAACTTCATGCTGTACCCTTTTTCCAGTCCGTAACTTTTCTGCAGACGCATTTAAGTTTACTGTCAAAAAGACACATAAACATCTGGCAACCTCTAACCTTGTCCTTTGAAAGCTGATGCACAAGAGGTTCTTCCGGTTTTCATGGGAAATCAATCTGACGTCAATGCCTTGGTTGAAATCTGTTCTCACTCTTTAATTCTGCTAAAATCTGCCAACTATTCGTCAACTTTGCCAATAGGGATTTTACAATATATCGCTATCCCACAAAATTATTCGTGATGATTAGGATAAATTTTTAATAGCATATTTATAGGAGCTAATCTGTATTCAATTTGCCAAACGGCACAATTGTCCATTCCTATTACTTTCTCTTGATTTTTGTAATGTTTTTAATTCCGTTTTGGAACCCGATCAGCATATATGCAGGCATCTTTTCCTCTGAATCTTTGAATCCCCTCTGTAAACGTAATTTACAACAGACGAAATGGAATATGCGCCTAGAGGAAGCGGAGATCTTTGACTACTCATATGCAGACATCGAACGCCAAAGGAATCTTGATAAGCTCTGGCTATGTGACGAAAGTTTGAAGTAGAACGGGATGTTTACTATAGAAAATAGCTATCTGTGCACAGAGGACACTTTCAATCTGGCTTTGGAAAAAAGATTTTCATGCGTGTGAGATAGTGCTAAATACATTCCAAAATATTTCTTCTTTTTCGCCAAAAACAAACTTCTTTGAATATCGCGAGCAATCATTTCTGCTTTTTTGAAGAATTCCTTGCTAGTAATTTCGTACTCAAATGGTAATTGAGAAATCCAACGAATTACATGAACAAATATAAATCTCAGATATGCATCTGCTTTTCGTAATCGCTTGAAATCCCATTGTCCAAACAAATCTAATTCAGTAGAAGAACGAGTGACAGATTCTTTATTTTTCAAATACTCTGCACATATTAGGAGAGTATCCTCCAAATCTCTACTAACTTTTGGATGTTCCTCAGCTTTAGGATATTCAAAAAGAATGCACGATAAGTCAAATGCGAACTGGGCGAGCTTTTCTTTGCTATCTTGTTGGAAAGCCGTTTTAAGTACAACCATCTCCTCTTGAAATAGTTTAATCATCTTTTTTTCAAAAAGATGTTCCTTTTTAAACTCCTGCCTTAATAGTGTATGATAATTCATGAGACATGAACCGAGCATCATTGAAGCAGGGTCATCATCCATGCGCATTTCAATACCAAGATTCCATAGAAAGTGTCCAAATTCTGGATTTGGCTTTTCTTCCAATAGAGGTATGGTTTTTTCAATTTCTTTTATTCTACGCCGAATTCTTTTTCTATGATTAGATGCGTCATGTACAACTTTGATCAAAAGAGATGCTTGAACCGTTATAGCTATTGCCAATGACAAGTATATAATCACTATATTTTCCCCTCTTCAGGTTTGGCGAGAATCAAGACGAGGAATGTTCCAACCACCCACCAAGTATAAAGCATTACACCAAATGTAGCTGAGAACTGGAAAACATTCGCAGATTGCACGCTTTTGTAGCAATAAGCAATAACACCCATGATTGCGCTGAAAATAATAACCGAACTAAAATTCAATGCATATAGCTTGAAAGCTTTACCCACTTCGGTTGTGTAAAATAGGTTTCTGCTTCTCCATAGACCAGCTATATGAAGAGATACCGCAAGCATTATGCTCAAAGTTACAAGGATTACTTCAAACCAGTCACCCGCTGTAACTTCAAGTAACGGATCCAAAATAGATTTGCTCCAAAAACCAAAAAAAGCTCCAAAGAATGCATTCGAATAATTTATTATGTTTAGTCGTCTATCCAAAATCTTTTTCCCTCTTTAATTGAACTGCCTTTTTCATGTCATTCCAAGATATAATAGCCTCAATTGGGACACCCGTATTCTCTTTAACGAATTCTAATCCCCCATGTTCGTGACTTAAAATGGACAATATCCCTAATATCATACACTGATTTTTTCCTCGAATGGAACGTTTTACATCATCTATTTCTTTTATTGGTGTTGCTCCATAGTTTATCACATCGTGTAGAATAAGCAATTTGTCACCGTTTTCAATTAATCCATAAATCCCAGAATTACCCGTTGCAGGTCTTGCCCATTCTTTCCAAATGATGAAAGGAATTTTACTTTTTGCTGAACAGACAGCGAAAATGGGAAGGACGCCAAACGGACCGAAAACCTTGTTTGCAAGAATGACCTTATTGAATTGTACTTTTTCTTTATAGACTAAGAGATATTCAGTAAGTCGGTGAAACTGTCGAGACTGTTTGGATCTTGCCAGATGGGGTCCAAATCTAACCAGTTTTCTTTCTCATTGAAGCACCCACGCTTAAGTATCATTAGCAACATTTTTGAAGCAAGAGTGCGCAAATTTACAATCTCGGACATTTTTCTAACGTCTAGTTCAACCTTTAAGCTTAAATAACTTTCCACAGGTTGCTCGCAACTTATTCGCCGTGGCTTAGCTTTTGCCAACTTCTGGTGGGCTTAAGCACAACTCTAGGGCGTTACAACCGCTTTTGACACTTATGCTAAAGTTTATTCGAAAGTTTAGATGTGTTGAACGTTACTTGTGTATCAAATCACTTTGTGCGCAGTCACAAGACTTTGACATAAACTCTCATTCATATATTGGTTGGAACATACCGTGAATTATGCGGATTTTCATGGGTGATGCCAGTTTTCTATCATTTCTTTTGATGCCCCAGTTTTTTCTCTTCCGTATCGGCAATGGGGCTTTGTTAGATGCCTCTGAGACCTTAGCGATGTAATGTAAAGTCCCCTCTCTAGTTCACGTTCTTCATTGACTTCCAGCTTTTTCAGTTGTGAGGAACGAAAGCCACACTTGTCACACCTGAAACCTTGATTCTTTCCCATGGACTTCATTCTCCTCCCACATTCAGGACAGCTTGGATTAACAAAAGATATTCTGGGAGCCAATTCCAGCACCCTCATCTTCTCAACATTGATGGTCAACTGATGTTTTGAAGAAGAGGGGCGAACACCCCCGAAGACTTTCACGATGTCTCCAGCCATCAGTTTTCTTGATGTTTTGCAGAGATTTCCTGTAGGCTCATAGGCGGCACAATCTACTTCTCCTGTCTTATCCTTAATCACAAAGATTACATGACCGCCTTGGATTACTCGAGGTTCCTTGGATAGCACTCCCTGAGCAACCACCGGATTGTAGGGCTGTATCTCCTTAACTGCGCTGACCTTTCGCAGGTGAGCGTCAGTTCCTTGGTTTGTGCGGAAAATTATCCACCTTTCAATCGGTTCTTTTCGGAGAATCATTTCGTGGGCTTGTTTAACAGCCTCTGGATTCTCGCCTCTGATTCCGTAAAGGATGGGGTCGGGTCCTCTAGGCGTAATCAGGATTCTGCCCGTTTCAGGGTCTATGTTGCTGAAGGTGAGCGACGAATTTGCATCCATCGTTTTCACGGAAGAAGCTTGTACCCGACGAGGTTCACCGCAATTTTCTGGCATTCTATAAGATATAAGCTCAAAAGTGTGGTCTCCGCTCAAGTCCTCTCCGATGGCGGCTAAGCCTCCGATGATTCCTCTTCCCTTCTTGAATCCCACAGCCTCAGCATCAAACCGCTTAACGAGGCTTAAGGTTTCCTCCATTTTCACTATGCACTGCTCGGCTTTTTTTGCGAAGTCATTGATTTCTTGGGGAACGTCGTCGAAAAGGAAGACAACCCCAGGGTCAGTTCCGCCGTAACTTAGCTTAGCGTTTGCCTCGATTGCGTCTAAGGCTGTCTCCTTGATTCTGTCTACGGTGTCTTCCGGGCAGTTGATTCTTAAGCAGAGGGCTCCGTTGCCTCGGGTTTTCCATGGGACATTGGGGTTAAGCCTGATTAGGTTTGGGTAATCCGTGAAGGAGACGCTCATGAGGCTCAATTTTTCGACGAGGAGGGCGGCTATGTGGGTGGTGCAGCCTCCTTTGGGGGAATCGGTGTCGTCGAATCCTATGTGCAGCTTAACCATTAGCTTCCGCTCGTTGCCTGTAATTAGGTTGTTGGGCGGATAAGAACCTTCAGATAAAGTCTGTTTCTTTCGGATTGAATAAAGGTGAATATAAAAGGGGGGAGGTGGAGGCTACTTTTGTCCCTCGATTACTATCATGGTTAGGGTTGACCGAACCTTGTCCAGTCTTCTCACATTCCATGTAACAATCTCTTTAAGTTTATCCATTGTATCTGCACCGACCTTAGCTACAACGTCGTAAACGCCGTAAACCATGTAAGCTTCCTTCACTGCATCGATCTTCTTCAACTCAGCTAAAACTTCGTTTTCAGATCCTATCTCAGTGTTTATCAACACGAAAGCCATAGGCATAAAACCATCTCTCCACAACCTATTGTTACCTTAGTCTCCCTAAAAAATTTGTGCCTATTGAACCAAAGAAAGAAGCCGTTTTGGAACCCCAACATTTGGACAGGCAATTTAAGCTTTTTTTGGATATTCGCCATGGTCTTTAATGGTCAAGTTATATAAAATCGACAAGTATAAAGAATCGGCTTGTGATGATAGTTTAGGTGATTGCTTCTCTTGCAATGCGAAGTTTGTGGTCGCCAAATATTTGGTGCCCCTATCAGGGCGATAATTGAAGGAGCCGAGATGACTGTCTGCTCTGAATGCGCTAAACTAGGTTCTGGTTACTGGGAACCTAAGCTTCAACGCCGTGCAAAAAAGAGCATAAAACGTCAGCCAACAATTTCTTTCTCTAAAAGAAAGCAGCGTCCGACAGTGACTGAAACCTTGGAGCTTGTGGGCGACTTTGGTCAGCGAGTGAGACAGGCTAGAGAAGGGTTGGGACTGAGCCATGAGGATTTGGGTAGAAAGATCAGTGAGAAAGTTTCGGTTTTACGTAAGATCGAAAGCGGCAAAATGGTTCCCGATCTTGTGCTTGCAGAAAAGCTGGAGCATGCGCTGAAGATAACGCTTCGTGTGCCTGCCTCAGAGCCTAACGTTCAGCCTGTTTTGTCATCTAAACCCCGTGGAACAACCTTGGGAGACCTTATTCAGTTTAAGGTGAAGGAAAAGGAGGCATAGAAGTAACGAAAGCTATAATCGTTCAACGGCGGCTTCCCACGGAACCTTCGAGCCTAGATGAACTCAGGAGCCTCGCTAAGGCAGCAGGATATACGGTTGCAGGTTCCCTTGAACAGGTTAGGAAACGGGACTCTCGGTATCAGATTGGGCGGGGAAAAACAAGGGAACTAGCCGATTTGGTGAAAGAAACTGGTGCCGAGAAGATTATTTTCGATAACGACTTGGCTCCTGTTCAAGCCTACAACTTGGCTAAGGTTACGGGAGTAATTGCTATTGACCGTTTTCAACTTATCCTCGAAATTTTTTCCATAAGAGCTTCAACCTACGAGGCGGAGCTTCAGATTAAGCTAGCTAGCCTTCGATACGAGTTGTCAAGAGCAAAAGAAAGGGTTAAACTGGCGAGAATGGAAGAGCAGCCCGGTTTTATGGGATTAGGAAAGTATGAGGTGGATCTTTACTTCGAAGCTGTGAAACGGCAAATCAGTTCTAACGAAAGCAAACTGAAAAAGAAACGTGAGGAACGTCAGTTGCACCGCGTCCGAAGAGCCGAGCTGGGGTTTTCTTCGATTTCTTTAGCTGGGTACACAAACGCGGGTAAAAGTTCACTGTTTAATTTGCTTGCAGAGGAAACTGTTCCTGTTGACGATGCTCTCTTTACAACTCTTTCCACAACAACCCGGGCGGTGCAGTTTTCCAAAAGAAAGGTTTTGCTAACGGACACAGTTGGTTTCATTGACCGTCTGCCCTTAAAATTGGTAAAAGCCTTCCACTCCACGCTTGAGGAAACCATTCTTTCAGACGTGATTATCCTAGTTGTCGATCTGAGCGAACCAGACAAAGACATTAAAAGAAAGCTTTCTTGCAGTCTCGATACAATACAGCAAATTGGAGCAACTGGAATACCTGTTGTAACGGCACTCAACAAAATCGATTTGCTTGAAAAAGATGAGCTGAAGCGCAAGATTGAATATGTGAAGGAGCGCGCACCAAACCCTGTTCCTGTCTCAGCGGTGCAAAAAACTAACATAGCCTCGTTGAAGCAGGAGCTTACCCGGTACCTTGAAGGTTTCGTCGAAGCGTCATTTTCCCTGAAAATAAATGACGAAAGCATGTCCTTAGTTTCGCAGCTTTTTGATCGTGCCCATGTGCAGAACATCGAATATGAAGGCGAGGTCGTGAAGGTCGTCTTCCGTGCGATTCCTTGGTTTGCGGACAGGGTTAAGGGGCGCGTGGAAAAACTGGGTGGAGTGTTTAAGCGTGAAGCCGAAAGCGAAGGATGAAGAGGTAATGTTGCCGAAAGTTGTTGTTTTGAGATGGGGACACAGGCACAGAGATAAAAGGCTAACCTCTCATGTGGCTCTGGCTGCCCGAGCGTTAGGCGCTTCTGGCTTCATTATGGCGGACATAACAGATGATAAAGTTAAAGAAACCGTTGAAAAGGTTACGGCACGCTGGGGAGGTAATTTCCATTTTGAGATGGGAAGACCTTGGAAACGTGTGGTCAAGGAATGGAGAGCAAAAAGCGGGGTCACAGTTCATCTTACTGCGTACGGAGAAAACATCCAAACAAGTGATGTCATGAAAAGAATCAGGATGACGGGAAAAGACGTGTTGGTTATTGTGGGCAGTCAAAAAGTACCCGCTGGCTTCTTCGCCGAATCAGTCTCAGATTTCAATGTTGCTGTGGGGAACCAGCCCCATTCGGAATGCTCCAGCTTGGCTGTTTTTCTTGACCGATTTTTTGAGGGTCAGGAGCTTTCAAAGGATTTTGTTGATAACGCGAAAATGAAAATAGTTCCTCAGGTTAGAGGCAAAAGAGTCGTTGAAGTTTAGTCTGCAGGCTGTTTTGGTAAGAGATTTAAGCTTTGTTGCCCTTGTATATTGGAAGAGTGGAGTAGAAGGTTTCGATGTTGTCTTTCGTGGATGATAAAACTTTGCAAAAGGTTGCTGAAGCTTTTGGGGGCGAAGAGGCTGTTCAGATTGTTAGTGTCCTTAAGGGAATCGGAGAAACCACAGATGATGAGATTGCAGCACAAACAGAGATACGACTCAACACCGTTCGCAAGATTCTCTACAAGCTCTACGATCACTCTTTAGTAGGCTTAAGAAGATCTCGTGACAAAACCACTGGATGGTTTATCTTCCACTGGAGACTCCAGCTTGATCAGCTCGCAGGCTTCATTTTGAACCAAAAGCGTCGTGTTCTAGAAAAACTGGAAACGAGGCTCACGTATGAGCAGAACCATGATTTTTATTACTGCTTCACAGAAGGATGTAAGCGGGTTCCCTTTGAAGATGCTATGGAACTTGTTTTTCGATGCCCCACCTGCAACAAACTTTTGATGCATTTTGACAACACTGAACTAAAAGCTGCCTTGGTGGAACGGGTTGAGGCGCTGAGGAAGGAATTAGGTGAATGAGAAACTGCCGTCGTCCCAGACAGCGCTGGGTCTTCTTTCTGAAAGCGGGTGTTCCAAAAGGGTTATTGCCCATTGTAAAGCGGTCTCTGCGCTTGCTGTGAAGTTTGCTGAAGCCTGCGAAAATAAGGGGTTAAATGTTGATGTTAATCTTGTTGAGGTTGGTGCTCTTCTTCATGATATTGGGCGCTCAAAAACGCATGGTGTAAATCACGTTATTGTTGGCGTGGAAATCGCGAAGTCCCTGAACTTGCCTGAATCTATCGTGTCCATCATTGAGCGTCACGTTGGCGGAGGCATAACTGCTGATGAAGCAAAAGAACTTGGTTGGCCAGTGAAGGATTATGTTCCAACAACTCTGGAAGAAAAACTTGTGACCTACGCTGACAAGTTGATTGAAGGGTTGAGGGTGGTGCCTATAGAAAAGACTCTCCTGAATCTTTCGAGGGAACTGGGAGAGAACCATCCTGCTATAGATCGGATTATAAGGCTCCACGAGGAGCTTTTCCCTTTGATAGGCGATCTGAATGCCGACAGTCACAGTACTTGAGAAGCTTTACGGTTCAGGCTCCCCTGAAACCTTTGAGAAGCTCTATTCTAGTTTGGTCAGCGGACTTAATGTCCAGTTGAGTTTTGCTGGCACAACAGACCGCGGATGGATACAAATAGAGGTCTCCGGAGAAGATGAAACCGCAGCCTTGAGTTTGCTTGACCGCGAAATCGGGTTGGCGCCCGTTTCTTTAGATAACCTGAAAAAGTTTTCTGTTATGCAGGGTAAGATTGTTTTTTCAGGTAAAAGCAAAAAGGAGCTTTACGTGGACTTGGGAGTTTCTTCTCCTAAAGTTTCGGATGCTGTTGTTTCGGGGAAGCGGTTGTGTGCTCAGTTGGCTGACGGTAAGGAGATTCCGCTTCAAGAGTTGGTTGAGCTTTTTTGTTTGTATGATAATATGCCGCTTGAGGTCAAGATTGTTCAAGGTGTTGAGGGGGAGAGCAAGACTGTTGAGGCAGGTCTTTCTGAGGCGCAGTTTTCTTTGTTTAGCGGATGGGTTGGCTGTAGGTTTGATCGGTTGATTATTTTAGGTTCCCTTTTCTCCGATGTTGAACGGGCTGTGAAATTTTCGAGGCACTCTCGGGACATCATCAGAATCGAGTCTTTGGGTGTTCTTGAGCAGGTTGTTCTCTGCAAGTTGGGAACTGATGCTGTGGGGCTGATTCCGAAGCTTGGGTGTTATCTTAAATCTGCTGTTCTTGTTCCTTTTTCTCCGAAGAAAATTCTTGAAGCATTCGGCAGCCCGTCTCTTGGTTAGTGAGTTAAAATTGGTGAATTTTTAGGGCTTCATTTAGGGTTTTCAGGTCTACGATGGTGTTGATGCAGCCGTCTCTAAGTAGTGCTACGCCTTGGCCTATGATTCCTATTTTTTCGCAGAGGAAGCTTCCGAGTACAAGTTCTTTGAAGCAGGCAACGCCTATGCATGCTTGGGGTTTCAGTTCTAGGAGAATTTTTTTGGCTATGCTTCCTCCAGGTAGGATGAATGTGCCCTTATAGCCCAATTTTTTGGATATCTGCTTGATCGTTTTTATGCTGCATCTTCCGCATTCTTGGCATTCGTAACCGTATTTGCCTAATTCTGCGGGGCAATCTTGGGCGCGGAGGCATTGAGGCAGCAGTAGGATTCTTTCTTTGTATGGTGTGGATGCGAAATTTTTTATCAGAGAGCGGTTCTTGGTTTCAACGTAAAGTCGCAGCAGTTCTGTTTCTTCTACGCCCATCTTGGTTGCGACTTGTTCCAGTTTCTGAAGTGCGACGCCGCTGAGTTTTGTTTTGGCGATTTTTTTGACAATGCGCATGACAGAACTGTTATCTTCTTGTTTCATGTGTTTCGGTGTCTCCAATCGTAAGTTTGCATAGAAACTTCCGGTTAAACTGTGAGAGGTTCATAAGATGCATATAAATGTTAAGATTCACTGAGGCTGATGAGTCTTACAGGACTTGAAGTTGCAACCGTTTTCTGGGTTATTTTTCGCCCTTTTTTCTCTTTTTGAACTTTTTTCAGAAGTGTTCTATATGCTTCCAGCAACTTAGCGCGCTTGATTTCAGGAAAAAGCTGTTTTTCAACAATACGCTGTTATTAGGCTCCTAATATGGACTAAGCAACATGCTATGTTGCAAGTGGCTAGAAAGAAAAGCCGAACCATCTGTTTCTATATTTCTTTCTCAAGTTCTATGAGGAGCCGATTGATCGTGTTTAGCTGAATGATAATGTTGTTTGTTAACGAGTCGAAGTTCTTTCTGAGGTTACGGACCTTGCAGTCTCGGCATCTTATTGTATTTTCCAAGCTTTCTTCTTCCAATGACATGAATTGTCGATAAACATATTTTAGCCTTGTTGCACAATGTAGTATTTTTTGTATTATATTGAACTTTTGTTATATAAAGTTGTACTTTATGTTATAATTCCATATTTTTGCTACACAATGTTGTATTTTGTTGTACAATGTTGGAACTTGATATTCTTCGGGTTCATAGTCACTGCATCAAATCAATTATCGCAGAGCCTCTTTCTAGGCAGTGAGAGAGACCGTTCGTACTCGTAGATTACCCTCGAAGCCACAGTCCACGCCTCCAGCATCTCCGAGTCCACGCACACAACCTCGTCCGCCAACTTGACCGCAGTTTCTGAGAAGTGACTGTGGGGAAAGCCGCCGACAATCACTGCCGGTCTCCGCTTTGACTGAAGGTTAGAGACTGCGTCGTGAAGAGTTTTTTGTTTGCCCTTTCTGCTGAAGGCTAGGACGTAGTCGGCTTCTGTTTCGGTGATGAGTTGCTGTAATGTTTTGTGTTCCAGCTTAAGCAGTGCCTGTCCTTCGGATGGAACTTTTCTTAGATGGAATAGCTGTTCCATGAGTCCGATGAAGCGGTTGTAGTTTCTGGGTAGTCGAGTGCTTGGATCAACTGTGATGACGTAGTCTTTGTTGGTGTGAACATATACTTTGAGCAATCCTTCTTTGTTGAGGGGGGAGCCTAGGGCTTCAAGTAGAGCAAAATGTGTTATGTCTGGGCGTCCTCTCTTCAGGTTATCGTCTAGCCGCCTCATGGCTGAATGGTGAAGTGACCTGTCAAGGAGAAGCTGTTTCGGAGGTTTTCTCTGCCTTTTGGAATGGCGCCTGACGGCGGGGTGACTCCACAAATCCTTGGGAACCGTCTCAAGAGCAGCCTCAGCCAATACGAGAATAAGCAAACTTGATCCCTAATTAGAATCAAAGTTTTGGGGATAAAAAGCTTAATCCTCCCCAAAATTATTGCGTTTGCTTCGCTCGCGGTGCCTTCTAGATGTAATACCGATGGTCTCTAGTTTTCTTTATTCTGCCGAGAAAAATTCCAGCAAAATAGCCTAACCAATACTGTTCCTGCAAATCTAGATCAGCCTCATCAAATGTTACAGCTTTCTCCTCAGAAAGGGCTCCTGCTTTCTCAAATTTATGAATAAGTCGCTGATGCATCTTAAATTGAATCCCAGACATAGACATATTCTAATTCCCCCTCCTTCTTTTTCCATAGGTTTTCTAACAGAATACTCGAAATAAACGACAAAACGCAATAGGCTTTTTGCCAACATTCACTAAGAGAATTCCAATAATAGATATAATACAGGTGTCACATATTAAGGGTGTGGATTTGGGATTAACTTTTAACCCAACCAACCATGCACGCGCTAGTTTGCAAGATTGACCAGCATTTCCGTTTCTCAACTGTCTTCTGTATAATATTACTGCCAATAGTGCGATTGTCATGAATAATGGCAAAATTGGGAAAAAGGGAAATTCGGGTATCACTTCTGTCCCAATGATTTGAACATTTCTTGTGATTTGCAGTTCGTAGGTAAAGTAAATGGAGGCGTGTGTAGCATTGTCTTTTCGTATCAACTCTACTGGAGGGTCACCATCTATCAGCACAGTGAAGTCTCCCCAAAGTAGATTATTTGGAATAGTAACATTACAGTAGCCGGTCGTGACGGACTCGCCAGTAACTTCAAAGCTGATTTGTGCCAGTGTCTGGTTGAAGATGAAATGCGTTACGATTGAGCTACTGAATATGGTGATTGGATAGTGGATACCTTCCCAAACAACATCAAAAACTGTGTTAGGCAACAACTCGGTGTTTATCTCCTCTCCCACAGATAGAATTGTCGTTGTACATTCGTGAGTCTGCTCCTTTGAAATTGTGTCCTCATGTGTTTCTGTATACAAGACCTCAGTTTCGCTGATTGCTTCTATCAATAGCTCATAGGTGGACCAAGTCTCTGAGGTACCAACCAGACGAGTCGTGTAATTTCCCGCCATCGGATCAGGAACTGTCACGATTTGCGTGTCTCCTGACCATACAAATGTGGCACCTGAAATCTGTATTTCGAGTTCCCCTGTTTCATAGTTCAGTCCAACGTGCCTATCAGCTGCGTCGTATACATGTAGATCGGCACCAGATGCGAGTGTGAACTTCAGCTCATCCAATACGCGCGGGTTATCTTCACTGTCATATAGTATAGGCGAAGAAATAGAAGCCATATCTGCAAAGAGCGCTGGAAGCTCAGTCTTTACTAGGGTCCAATTAACCTCTTGTTCAAGCTGAATGGATGCATTCCACCTATTTGGACATTCTACGCTAACAGAGGTTGACGGTTCTGCTAGTTCTTCAACCAAAACCTTGCGCCAGAAGACTTTCACCATGGGCTTCGAAACTGGAGATCCCCTTAAACTCGGAATTTTCGTCACTTCAAAAGTAGCGGTAAAGTTGAATACTCCACTTGTAAATGGTTGAAAAGTGTAGAACTGGATTGCTGATGGACCTTGTTGATATTCAGACCAGCCAGCATCGTTACTCCAAGATGTTAAGTTGTAGTTCAGAAGAATGTCCTTTTGCCAAACTATAGGATAGAATCCAATAGTCACAGACAGCTCGTTTGCATCATCAGGGATAGTGTCTTGTACCCACAGAGTTAGGTTTACCACCTGAATAGCAGGGAAAGAAGCTATTTTCTCAGGAAAAACGTGTCTTTCAACACGGAATCCAGAGGTCACAGAGACTGGGTCCTTGGAACTACCGCCAACTCCCCACCAACGATTCACTGGAACCGAGTCGTACCGCCATTCATAGATCGGTGGTCCCATTAAATATGGCTCCGGATAAGGGACAAATTCCAGATCGGTCTCTGCTGTAATCACAGGGTTGACTATTGGTTCACCAATATAGTTGCGAATATTCCACCAGTATGTTTCATAACATTCCAGAGAAATGTTGCTAATATCGTCTTCCCAAGTCCGGTAGTTCCAGGACTCATACATATCTGCAATTGCTCCTGATGATTGTGCTGAACTTAACGGTGCCATGCTAGCAACACAGACCAAAAGAAGAACAAAAAACAACAGAACTGTCTTTACTTTCACGCAGCTCACTCCGCAACATTATTTATTCATAGTTCAATTTTTATAATTTGCGGAAGAAATTCTGATTGAATTCCAATATTCTGGACACTTAAATCTTCTCTCTCAGAACAACTTTCCACACCTCTGATACAAAACCATCACCCTCAGTTGTCCCTATTAGAAGGTTAAAAAATGGAAGCTCAGTCAGAAGTCTGGTTGTGCGTGCGACATAGAAAGCCCACCTAATTTGGAAGAAAGATTAGTCTTAGGTGTTAACTACATGCTTATGGGGTAAATTTTAACCCAACCAACCCAACGCAACTTGACAAAAATTGGCGAACCTCATTAACTCCGCCATGGGATGCGCATGTGGAAAGGTTCAAGTGTCTTGTAAACAGTATTGTTTACGGTGGTATGGTGACTCAGGTTCAGCTTAGATTATCCCAAAAAACGCTTGAAGAAATAGACAGATGGGTCGCGGAAGGGCGCTTTAAGAACCGAAGCGACGCAATAAGAACAATAGTAAACTTTTATGAGGAAAGGGAAAAAACCCGCGAATTCTACAAAATGCTGACAACACGAAGCGAAGAAGCAAAAAAACATCCAGAAGCTCTCATTCCTTTAGAGGATTTACAGTGACCTTCACCGTACTTCCGCATCCAAAAGCTGCTAAAGCCCTAAAGAAAGTTGACGAACAAACAAGGTCAATGATAACAGAAAAACTGAGAGAACTAGAAAATCATCCAGAAAAAGCTGGAAATCGCCTCAAGTACTCTGACTTCTGGAGCCTAACAGTCGGCGATTATCGCGCAATTTATGAAATTAACAGAAACAAAAATCAAGTAATCATATTATTCATTGGACACAGAAAAAAAGTCTACGATGACTTCTCAAAAATATTCTAAAACAATTAAAACAGTGAACATGCAAGAAGAAACATCTCGAATTGAACCAACCTCTCCCCACCTCACTTCCAGTTTTCCGCGCGCAAAGGCTTGACGGTTTCAATATAGTTTAGTGACAAATCTTTTTTTGTGCGCGGAACTTGCAGAAAATTTGAATTTTTTTGAAATTGGAGTTTATCTTAAAGACGTGAAAGTATCAAGTAAACTGTTATTTACTCTATAACTGGTGAAGTCTCCCACACTGCCCACTTTTTACAGCTCGCTCTTAGAGAGCGTTAATTTTCCGTTTTCCTCTACGAATAAAACCAGGTCACCCATCTTGAATTGGTGCCGTCTCCTAACAGCACTTGGAATTGTTAACTGAAATTTTCTCGTGATTTTGCTGGAGCCTATAACCTTCCGCACTTTAAACACCACAGTTCCGATGATGGGTTAGTTTTTTAAAGACATCCACTACTTATAGGACATATAGGAGATGAAGGGCACTGGGTGATGAAGCATTATTGGCGAACAGATTTGGGAAGTATCCAAGAGCGGAAAACTGGACGTCCCTGAGGAGGTTGAAACGATAATCCGCGAGAAGCCTCATCAAATCACGGCACATTGTACCGGAAACTGTTCGAAAAGGAAGACAAAAAATGCCCGTAAAAGGCTATGACTCAGTGAATCTTCCCTCGGGGCTATACCGCAAAGTGAGGGAGCTAATTAAGGCTAGAGCTGACTTAGGCTACCGGAGTATAACAGAGTTTGTGGCGGAAGCAGTAAGAAAAAGAGTTGAGGAACTAAGCAAATCCGTGCCATGAAAGTTCAGGAAGTTACGTTGGCGGCTTTTGGCGAATGAACAACAAATAAAACGAATGACCACAGAAATAAGTGCATAAACAAACAGCAAAATAGGACTGCCCTAGCTGTTACGGGGATTAAGTTTTTGTAGGTGACGAGGATACGTATTCTGTTTCAGACTGATGGAAGTATTTCAAGTGAGTTTTTTTAATCCCCTGCTTGTTTTCGCTGTTTCAATCATCCTATTTGTTGTCTTAATGTATCGCCGAGTAGGCTTAGGCATCTCACTGACTCTGGCAGCATTTCTGATGAGCCTTCTGTCCCTCGGAATCTCCGGAACAGCAACAGTATTACTTGAAACTTGCATAGACCCAGTCACTTTGACGCTGGTTTTCGCCAGCTTCTTTATCATGTTCCTGAGCAGACTCTACAAGGAAACAGGGCTAGTTAATGTTTTAACCATGAGCCTAGGCGGATTCATCAAAAACTCCAAAGTTACCGTGAGCCTTCTTCCAGCGGTCATCGGACTCTTGCCCGTTGCAGGCGGAGCCCTAATGTCAGCGCCCATGGTTGATGCTGAAGCAGACAAGCTTGGACTTGACGAATCAAAGAAAACCTACATAAACATCTGGTTTAGGCACGCCATTTTACCGATTTACCCCATAAGCCAGTTCCTTATCCTGACAGTTGCATTAACCGAAACCAGCATAGACTCCCTCATTGCCAGACAAGCCCTCGTAGTAACAGTCATGATCATAATTGGATACTTTATAGGGTTAAGAAAAACCCGAAACATCAAACATGCTGACTCAGAGACGGAGTTAAACCCAAAAGCCAACCTTAAAGGGCTACTGTATTCTTTTTTGCCAATCATCATCACAATCATTCTTGCAGCCGCATTAAACGTGAACATCGCAATCGCAACGCTCGCGGGAGTAATCACAATTTTGATCATAACAAGAACAAAAGTAACAGCCTTCCAAAAAACTCTGAAAAACAAAGCAGTATGGGAAGTGACGTTGGCGGCTTTCGGCGCGTTACTCCTACGAAACGTTACACTGGCTTCTGGAGCTTCAGAGATTCTCGGCAGCGCCTTGGCAAACACGAACCTGAACGAAATTATAGTGCTTTCAATCGTCCCAGCGGTTCTAGGTTTTCTTCTCGGTTCCCCCTCCGGAGCAGTCGCACTTAGCGTTCCGATTCTCGCCGAAACTGTGACTTTCATTCCTAAAAACGCAAGCTTACTCTACATTTCAGCGTACCTTGGCTATTTGAGCGCCCCAACACATCTCTGTCTGGTTTTCACAGCCCAATACTTCAAGACATCCATAAGCAAGAGCTACAAATATTTAATACCGTCAATAATCGTTTCGATAATCGCGGCACTCATAACATATCTTCTGGTTTAAACGCCAAAAAGCTGAAACGGTTGCATAATGTTCTCGTAGATTCATGTAAAAACTTAATGCATACTACGCACGAAGGATTATCTATAATGAATTCCACGAAACGAATCGCCCTTAAACGCGTTCACACACTCTTTAGCTTGGCAAAAGAAGTGATTAATGAAGACCCTGAACTGGCTCAGCGGTACGTCCAGATCGCGCGGAGGATAGCCATGAGAACCAGACTGCGTATGCCCAAAGAATACAGAAGCCTCATCTGTAGACACTGTAAAAGCTTTATCTTACCGGGCGTAAACTGTCGTATCCGCATCCAACAGAGAAGGGAACCTCACATGGTAATAACATGCTTAAATTGTGGCAGGCACACCCGTATTCCACTAAGAGGCGAAGAGAAACCGTGATAACACCGAAAATGAAGCGCAGAATAAAACACGCACTCAGCGCCGAGAGACCAACAGTACATGTTGGAAAAGAGGGCGCAACAACCCAGATAATAAACGAAGTCGCCAAGCAGCTTGACACAAGAGAGATGATCAAAGCTAAAATATTAAGAACCGCCCTCAAAGACGAAGAAGCAAAAACCATTGCAGCAAAGATTGCCGAACAGACAGATTCACTGCTCATTGAGGTTCGAGGTCACACCTTCCTCCTCTACAAGCGCAAGAAGAAAAAAGGGTGAAAACTTTATAACCGTGCAAGAAAGTTGAGTTTCTAGACCACGAAACTAATATAAGACATTTCTTTTCCCTTACTGAAGGAAAATCAGGAAGAAGAAGCTTTGCCGACACCTTACGACGTTCCTCCATCAGTTCTCATCGAGAGGCTAGCTAAGCATCTGAAAGAAGAAGTGGATGAAATAAATCCACCCGCATGGACACCATTCGCCAAAACTGGCATTCACACTCAACGACCACCCCGGAACCCTGACTGGTGGTTCATCCGATGCTCCTCCATTCTACGTAAAATCTACGTGAAAGGACCCATAGGCATCGAGAAACTCCGCTCCGAATACGGCGGCAGAATAGACAGAGGAGCAAAACCGGAACACGCCAGAAAAGGAAGCGGCGCCATAGTCAGAAAAGCCATGCAGCAACTTCAAACAGCAGGTCTCGTGAAACCGTTAACAAATGAGGGAAAAATAGTAACGAACGAGGGAAGACGACTGCTAGACAGGCTATCCACTGAACTGAAGAGGGAACTGGAGAAAACTCAGCCCGAACTCAAAAAATATTAGGTGGAAAGAGTGAGCGAGGAAGAACTTGAAGCCCTCAGAAAAAGAAGAATGCTTGAGCTGCAACAGAGAATGGTAGAGGAGCAGAAGCAAGCCCAAGCGCAACAGCAACTTGAAGGTCAAAAGCAAGCTCTGCTTCGCAGAATACTCACCCCTGAAGCTAGAAGCCGTCTCACAAACCTGAACATGGTTAAACCAGAATTCACTCAACAGCTTGAACTACAGCTGATTCAGTTGGCTCAGCAGGGAAGAATAGCTATCCCCATAACCGATGAACAGTTGAAAGAACTTCTTGTAAGGCTTCAGTCAGGTCGCAGAGACTACAAAATCAGGAGAGTGTAAAAATGGCAAGAAACAAACCAGCCGCCAAAAAACTGAGGCTTATCAAGGCTGGAAAACAGAAGAAACCTGTTCCAACATGGGTTATAGCCAGAACAAGTGGACGCGTTAGAACGAATCCGAAGAGGAGACGCTGGCGACAGAGGAAGATAAAGGCTTGAGGGAAATGCAGATGGAAGAACCTGTTGATGTGACTGAAGAAACTGAAGAAGAACTGGAAGAAACTGAGGAGCCAGAAGAAGTTTTAGATTCTGAAGTTCCCGAGGAAGAAGATGAGGAACTCGAAGAGGAAGAAGAAGAGGAATTCTTAGAAGCAAAAAAGAGGAGCCTCAGAAAAAAAGAGGATGAGGAAGACATCGTTGAGGAAAGGTTCTACACGATTCCTCTAAGGAAAGCATGGCTCTCCACGAGAAAGAAACGCGCTCCGAGAGCGATAAGAATCGTAAAAAGTTTTGTGTTAAAGCACATGAAGGTCCGCACGGAGGCTGAGGGCGAGGAAGAGGCGGAGAAGCTTGTTATAGATAATGAAGTTAACGAGAAACTCTGGAGCAGAGGAATTGAGAAGCCGCCTAGAAAGATCAGAGTCCGCGTGGTCAAAGATAAGGAAGGGGTAGTAACTGTTCTTCTTGCTGAAGGAGACTAACATTTGCCGCTTTTCCTCTTCGATGTTTTCGGTAACGCCAGCATAGGAGTTTACTCCCTTGTCAACGACAGAATCGCAATTATTCCCCCGCAGGTTCCAGAGAGTAAGAGACAAAAGGTTGAGGAATGGTTGAAAATCAAAGTCGTTGCCACAACAGTGGGCAAATCAGTGATCACAGGCGCCCTAGCCTGCTCCAACTCCAACGGCGTGATCCTTCCCCCATTCGCCCAAGAAGAGGAGATAGAAGCCATTAAATCAGCCTCTGACCTTAACGTGACTGTTATGGACACGAAAAAAACAGCCTACGGAAACCTGATCTTGGCGAACGACCACGGGGCTGTAGCTGATCCTAGGCTGAAAAGAGGAGTTGTGAATAAGATAGGGGACACGTTGGGAGTTGAAGTGGTCTCCAGCGAGATAGCTGAGCTACCGTACGTTGGGTCACTTGCCACCGCAACAAACAAGGGTGTGCTGGCTCATCCCATGCTGAAGGAGGAGGAACGGAAAGTGTTGAAGGATGTGTTGAAGGTTCATGTGGATGTGGGAACCATCAACTGTGGAATACCTTATGTTGCCACAGGTCTGTTAGGGAATAGTAATGGGGCTGTGGTTGGGCTCTTGACGACTGGACCCGAAATGTTCATAATAGGACAAGCACTTGATGTGGTGAAATAAAATGAGTGAAGTTAAAGTCTTCCGAGTTATTGGGAAGATCAGGAAACCCAACTTTCAAACAGAATTCCGGAAAGAGGTTCGAGCCTTGAAACCAGAGGATGCAGTGGAAAAAGTTTACATGCTGTTGGGGAGCAAACATAGAGTCAAACGCTTTCAGATGACAATCTCTCAGGTGAAGGAGATAGCTCCCGGGGAGATTGAAGACGTTCTAGTGAAGAAGATGACTCCAGGAGCGGAAGAATCTGTCCAGTGACGAAGAGACTTTCCGTAGATTGGCTGTGGAGTCACGTTATCTAGAGGAAGCAGTCAATGAGTTGCAGTCCAGAATTAACATGGCAAACGCTGCCATAACCGAACTGAGAGTCTCAAGCATGACGCTGGAAGGATTGGAGAAGGAGAAGAAAGATGCGCAACTTTTTGTTCCTATTGGGGGAGGTTCTTATGTCAAAGCCAGATTGGAAACTGCAAAAAAGGTTGTTGTGGGTATAGGGGCAGATGTGGCTGTTGAAAGAACGGTTAAGGCGGCAAAAGAGGAGCTGGAAGTCCGCATAGCTGAGTTGGAGAAGACAAGGGAAGCTTTAGGGCAGCAGTTTAATCAGGTTGTTGAAAGGATTCAGGAAAACAGAGGCAGACTCGAAGAGGTTACGGCGAAGCTGAGGAAAGGAGAGAAGGCGAAGGGTGTTCGAGAAGCTAAGAAAAGGGCTTAGCAGCGCCGTCAATAAGATCGTAATAACTGAACTGAAAGCAGAAAAGCTGCGCCCTATTTTAGAAGAGTTTAGGTTAAGCCTCATCGAAAACGATGTGGCGGTGCCCGTAGCCTATTACATAACTGATGAACTGGAGAAGCGGCTCGACGGAGTTCAGGTGAAGCGGCTGGGGGACCGGAAAGAGCTTGTGAAAGATACACTTCATGAAGTCTTGATTGAGATTTTGACGACAAAAGAAGAAACCAATCTGCTGGAGAACATTGAACAGAAAAGGCAGATGAAGGAGCCGTATACGATTCTTTTTGTGGGAATCAACGGAACAGGCAAAACAACCAGCATAGCTAAGGTGGCTAGGTTCCTCATGAAGAAGGGATACTCTGTTGTGCTTTCCTGCAGTGACACCTACCGCGCTGGCTCTATAGAACAGCTTGAGGAACACGCCAAGAGACTAGGCGTGCGTATGATAAAACACAAGTATGGTTCTGATCCTGCGGCTGTAGCCTATGATGCTATTAGCCATGCTCAGTCTCGGGGAATAAATGTGGTTTTGATTGACACGGCGGGGCGCATCCAGACAGACCGGAATCTCATGAGCGAACTTACTAAGATTAAGCGGGTTGTCAGCCCAGACTTGACGATTTTGGTTGTTGATGCTTTGATAGGAAATGACGCGGTTATGCAGGCTGAAGAGTTTCATAAGAGCGTAAGCATTGACGGAACCATACTGACGAAGGTTGATGCTGATGTTAAAGGCGGGGCATCCCTAAGCGTTACCTATGTAACTGGCAAGCCCATCGTTTTCATTGGAGTAGGACAAAACTATGAGGACCTGGAAGCCTTTGAACCCGAACGGTTCACGCAGATGATCCTCAAATAGAAAAACTCTTTTTTCTCACGTACATCCGAAAACTATAATCATCTTTTTTAAGGGACAAACGATTCATTTAAGTTGGGTAATTTAGTCTCTGCATTTTCGGGTTCGGTTAGAGGCTGGAGGAAAATGACGTTGAGGGTTGCCATGGCGCAGATGAATTCAACCGTGGGAGATTTAGAAGGAAACGTAGCGAAGATAAAGAAGTTCCTTGCTGACGCAAAAACTTGCCATGCTGATTTGGTTGTGTTTCCTGAACTAGCCATCACCGGTTATCCTCCTCAAGATTTACTGCTTGAGAACGGCTTTGTTGAAAAGAACAAAGAGTTGCTGGAACAGTTGATCAGGGGTAACGATGTTGATGTCGCTGGGGTGGTTGGTTTTGTTGATTATAAAGGAAAGGATTTGTACAATGCCGCAGCCATCTTTAACCGGAACAGGTTAGTTGGGATAATTCGCAAAACGCTTTTGCCCACATATGATGTGTTTGATGAGGACAGGTACTTCAAGCCCGCAAAGGAGGAAGAAATTGCGCCAGTGTCGATGGTCATAGATGGAAAGACGATTAGGTTGGGCGTGGAAATTTGTGAGGACCTTTGGGATCAGAACTATGATGTGAAAGTTACGGATTTGCTGACTAAAAATGGGGCGGATTTGATCGTTAACATTTCTGCTTCACCGTTTCTTGTCGGAAAGACCCTTGAACGAAACAGGCTGCTACAGGAGAAGTCGACCAAAAATGGGGTGCCCATATTTTATGTGAACCTGATTGGGGGGCAGGATGAGCTTGTTTTTGATGGTCAAAGCATGGCAGTAGATAAACTGGGTAATCTGATAGCTTTGGGCAGGCAGTTTGAGGAAGATTTGGTAATCACCGACCTTGACTTGGAAAAGGGTGTCGCACAGAAAGTCGAAGCTCCAGTGCATGATAAGACGCAGGAAATGTTCGGCGCCATAGTGCTGGGCATACGTGACTACTTCATGAAAGCAGGCTTCGAGAAAGCTGTTGTTGGGATGAGCGGCGGAATCGACTCGTCAGTAACTGCGTGCATAGCCGTTGAAGCCCTAGGCAAAGAGAATGTCATCGGAGTTTCAATGCCCTCACGGTTCTCCAGTGACCACAGCAGAACAGACGCTCAGCAGCTGGCAGAAAACCTTGGAATACTCTTTGTTCGATGCAGGATACAGGATATTGTTGACAGTTACCGCAAAAGCTTAGAAAAACCGTTGGAGCAAATAAGAAAACATTTCGGCACAAAAAAGGAAGCTGATGATCCTGTTGCTGACGAGAACATTCAGCCCAGAGCCAGAGGAAACCTTCTAATGGACATCTCCAACCGACTCGAAGACCTGAAAATCTTGGTACTGAATACCGGAAACAAGACCGAGATTGCCCTCGGCTACTGCACATTATATGGGGATATGACGGGCGGAATCGGAGCACTCGGCGACGTAAGCAAACTTGAAGTCTACAAACTCGCAGAATACATAAACAAAAAAGCAGACAAACAAATAATCCCTAAGAGCGTGCTTGAGAAGAAGCCGTCGCCAGAACTGAAAGAATGCCAGTTTGACCCCTTCGACTTTGATATAGTAAGTCCGCTGGTGGATGAAATCATAGAAAACAGACGAAGCAAACAAAACCTGATTAAAATGGGTTATCCAAGAGAGGCAGTTGAAGACACCTACAGACGAATCAGAAACTCAGAATACAAACGACGACAAGCAACACCATGCATCAAAATCACCCCCAAAGCCTTCGGCATAGGATGGAAAATGCCAATGATCAACAAATACAAAAGCTAAAAAACCACAAAACAGCTCCCGAAATCCAGCCTAGTAATTGTGTTTATTGGACTATTATTGATATACGCTTTAATCTAAAAAGACAAGAGGTTAATCTTAATTACCAATTTTTGATTAATAATATTTGTCCAATTGCGTAAATCACGTTAAAAGCTAATGCTTTTTAAATCTTGTTGGAAATAACTTGTCAAATAACCTACAATTTTATTTATTTAACGTTTGCACACCCCTTTCAATGTTGAGTTTTTAATTAACTGTAAAAAACTATAAATCATAAAAAAGATATTGTTGTTTTGGTTTAAAGTGTCCCTAGATTGTGTGCAAGAAATTCACGATTGTGATTTCTATGAATATCTCTATTATTCACCAAACAATCGAGTTTCCCATAAGTAGAAACATTTGGGGATGTAACATTGCCTCTACTCTATTTTATCGAAATCGATGACAATTATGGTCAAGCAACTCCTTTCAATTTACTTCCTGTTGAATTTGCCAAAAGAGATTTTGCCCTTGAAATTGCTGCTTTTTTGCCCAGTTCTTCAATTGATCTGAGCTTTGGTTGGACTCGACCACGTAACCTGCTCGGATTCACCCCGCTATTGAATTTCTTCTCGAAAAAGGACGTTGGGAATTTACTAAAACATTCTGGACTAGAAAAATCTCCAAAAATATTTATGGTTTGGAAAGATTTTTCCATAGAGTTAATAACTAAATTTTCCAGCAAAAAAGGACCGTCCGTTGTTTTTACGTCTAATGAAAAAATTGCGAGTTATTTTCATTCAAATCCATGTGTGTATTGTGTTTTGTATTCTGAAGAAGAATCCCGAGATCAAATCTACCGCAGGTGCCTTAATGAATTATTGAAAATGTTTACTGATATGCACGCAACAGCTTTCAACAAAGAAACAGTTACTACCGATTTCAAAGATGGATACAGTCTTCAAAAATCTTTCTTGTTCGAGACTAGAACAAACGGAAACCTGCTTTGTAAATCAAACGAAATTGTGCTTGCACAAACAAGAGGAAAAATTCCGAGGATCATTGAAAAGAAGGACTACTTTCCACGAGATACTGAAAAATGCTATTCTGATAATGTGCAAATGGCAGAGGAAATTCTAGCTGAACGCTTTATTGACATCCTTCTTGATGGGAGAGGTGAGGAATTGAGGCTCAATTTGGAAAAAATTCCTTCTTTGGCGAATTCAATTGAAAATTATCTGAAAAATTTCCAATTACTGTCAACAAGAATGAAAAAAGAAAAGTATTTAGAATTAAAGAAAATTGCTTCATCTTTCCTAAAAGACGTTCCTCGCTCTGAGATTAATCTGTTTATTCCTTCGGTTAATCCATTATGTAAAGAACAGCTAATCTCTGAAATGGAAAAGGACTTGGAAACAGGATTAAAAGATCAATTGAAATACGTTGTCGATCGTGTCCTTGTTGGTGGTCGAAGAGTCTATGTTGATGTAAATGCACTCGATATAAAAATCGTGAAAATTGCAGACGAACTCTGTAACACTAGATTGAGAGAAAACACATTTGCTACAAATCTTGTCGGTTTATTAGCTTCGAGAAAATTATCTCCAGTTCTTAAAACCGTTACTGCTCCTTCCAGATTTTTCGAAGAATTGCATTCCTTGAGGCAATTCGTTGGTAGCCCCATTTTTCGTTCTGAAGACAATATGCCCTTGTGTCGCATGAATATTGGAGAACGATTTAATTTATTAAAAACTAAATTAGGAAAATTTATTCCTCAGACATATATTACAACAATTCAATCAATACAACCATCCTACATTACTATAATCTCTGATTTACCTTTTGAAATTGCTCAAATTAACAATGGACCGACGACTATTTGTCAAGAATTTCCTACAACTAGAATCCCGATTACGCCAATGCGATCGATGCTTTATCAGTATAACAAGATTTCTCAACGAGTTTTTTATGGTAACCATCTAAAAACGCTAGAGAATATTTTAGTTCTAAACACACTTCATGAAACTGATGAGTTATACGACGAATTTAGGATTTTGATTCGACATGCAATAATGTTGGTCTGGATGTTACCAGAAAAACCATTTATAGTAAAGACGAATTTCTTAAAATTATAAATTCAATAAAACCTGAAATTTTGGCTTATTTTGGTCATGCCTCCTACAATGATGGAACTGATGAAGGCGAATTAATTTTTCGGGATGATCGACTATCATACAAAGAATTAGCCCGTCTTTCACATATTCCTCCCATAATCTTTCTTGTTGGATGCGAAACAGCTTCGTGCTCAGCTTACATGGGAGGACTTCCTGCTTATTTATTAGCGAATGGGGCATATGCAGTTCTAGCAACTCTTTTCCCAATCTCTGCTGATCATGCAGGGGCTTTTCTTGGTAGAACCTTTGCTTTCATGAAAGAATTGATTAACAAAGGTAAATCTGCACCATTTTCGGAAATAGTGTTCAAAGCTCGAAAAATCGGTTTTCTTAAAGATAATCTGGATGCGCTAGAGAAAAATGGAACGATTTCGTTAGCTGAAGTAGGACCTTTGCTACATGAAATTTGTGGCGAATTAATGGAACAATCAATTAAGAGAGGAAAAGAGTTGCTCATTTCAGAAGCTATTCCTGAGCTCTCAAAATATCTCAAATCCGAGGGATTATTAGAATCGTGGGAACAGATTAAACCAAAAATTATTCCATATTCGCTGTTCTTTACCCTGTTGGGTAACGCACATGATGTTTTCGTAGGATAACGACGTGTGCATTATTTGTGAATTTTCATCCACGAAGTTTGTAGACTTTCAATATATGACGACTTTGAAAAAGATTATAGGTTTAGTTGGAATGGTGTGAAAACAAAGGATATGGCTGTGATAATATGTGTAGTCAAATAGTGGATTGCGTATCAGTAGTCGTGTGTCTTGCAAGTGCGCCCGATTTTACAAAAAATTGGTTGAACTAATCTTGCATGTAAATATTTTATTTGCAAACATTACCTGAGGCGTGCGTCGATCCTTTTTTAGCGAAGCAAAAAATCTTAGCCCAGTAGTTTTGTGAGTGTTGCTTTTGCTGAGTGTAGTCTGTTTTCGCTTTGGAGGTAGATTACCGAGTTGGGGTCTTCTATTATGTTGTCGGCTATTTCGTAGCCCCTGTGGATGGGCATGTCATGCATTATCAGGGCGTCGCTGTCACCCAAAAGTTTCCTGTTAACCTGATACGGAAGCATCAGCTTGACCCGTTTCTCCTTCTTGAACTTGGAATCCAAGAAAAACTCCATGTCCACCCACGTATCAGTATAGACCACATCACAGTCTTCCACAGCCGCCTTAACATCCAATGAATGTTCATACAAGCCCGTGGCTTTCGCCGCCTCCACCAGTCTCTCATCAACCGAAGCCTCATTCACAACGGGCGTAACAGTCACTATCTTCACTCCTGCTTTAGTGCAGCCCTCAATCAACGAGTTACAGACGTTATTATGCACCCCAATATACGCAAGCTTCAGCCCTTCTAGGCGTCCCTTCTTCTCCTTTATGGTCACCAAGTCAGCGATAATCTGGCAAGGATGATACTTCTCATCACAACCATTAATCACCGGAACCATGGAAGCCCCAGCCATAGCCTGTAGGTCAGAATTTTTCAGCACCCGAGCCATGATGCCGTCAACATAACCCGAAATAGACCGTGTCTCATCTCCAAGATCCGCCAGAACCAGATTCGTGGTTAACCAGTCCATATAGATGGAGTGCCCTCCCAGCTGCGTCATACCCACCTCGAAGGAGAGCCTAGTCCGGGTGGAGGTCTTCTGAAAGATCATTGCCAGAGACTTGCCCTCCAAGGCGAACTCGTATTTCTCTGGATTCCTCTTGATTTCCAACGAACTGTCAACAACTTCTTTGATCTCTTTTGAGGACCAGTCCTTGAGAGTGAGTAAATGCATAAGCGACCTCTCCACAGTCTCCAGTAGATACTTCTTCACGTCAGACTGTTATATAAATTATCAGAGGCAACAACCTAACCCGCATAGTTGGAGACTAATAGCAACAGAATGGTGAAAACAAACGTTTTCGGCAATATTGTGGATTGTGATATATGCCTGCAGGGAAATAGTGTATTAATTATTGAGACATAATATAGAAGGAAGACGTATCCGAAAACAGCTTCAGGAGACAGAACCATGGGCAAAAGAGGAATAACCGTCTGGATTTTCAGCAGCCTAAGCTTTTTGGCAGCCATACATGCTCTAGAAGCAAGTTTAGCATTCTTCTTCAACACAGAAACCATCCTGCTGAAATCATACCCCATAATCAACACTCTAACCATATCTCCCGTTACATACCTTTTGGCGAGCATAGCACTAACCATAACCATCTGGGGAATAACCTGCAAGGTGGCTGTCGAAACCCCTGTAGAAAGATTTTTGGACACAATGCTTTCAGACGCGAAAAGACAATCCGAAATCGAATGCGAAATGGTGGAAGACAACCGATCAGTATTGGATATGATGTGCGAAACCATAACCGAAAACAACAAGGTACTCGCCCAAACCAGAGACATCACCTACAACGTAAGATCCGAACTCGTTAACCTACGTACCCTGCCAGAAGAAACCGAGAGGCTAAGCACCGAAATTGAAGAACTGAAAAAAGAACTGAAGAATCTTAAAGAAAACTTCAAAAAACCGAATCTCTGTCCGTCCTGCGGAAACATCGTGCTTCCAAGATTCAAGGTATGCCCCTACTGCGGCGAAAACCTGTATGTGACGCCGGAAAAAGTAGTCAAAATGCTGCAAACCTACAAGTAAAAAACGCTTCGCAATTCAAACATTCTTGTCCAAACAAACAAGGTTCCAAACCTTCCAAAAATCGATTGGAATGGAAGAGAGAATTAAAATAGTTCATAAACGTTTATAATAAACTTCCAAAACCAAAACAATAATCAGGGACTCACATAAGAGAGGAAAAAAGTGAAAATCGCTCGAAACCTAAACGCCATCTCAAAGATCCTCCTCATCCTTTTATTACTTCTCGCCATGATAATCGGCTCAATCTTCTCTTACCTCCTGGTGATAGGTTACTACATAAACTTGGATATCAAAGTCCCAGAAAACACTACACTCTCAATAATTGATGTCAGCTTAGATATGCAAAACGCGGAAACGTTTAACATAACTATCCTCAACCCAACCTACTCCCCCACAGAAGCAAAAATCACAGAAATCTCTGTTGCAACACAAGACAACAAAGTCCACAAAATATTGAACGTAGACCCGCAACTGCCCTATGAACTTGATAAGGGGCAGAAGGAAACTTTCAATTGTTTTTGGAACTGGGGAGATTTCATCGGTGAAACCTTGAAAGTCATAGTCTTGGTTGAAGACGGATCGGGTTCAGTTTATGAAATTGAGACAGCGTCAGTGGGGCTTGAGATAACATCCGCTATTTTCACGACAGCTGACACTCAACACTTCAATGTAACAATAAATAACCCTGAAGGCTCGGCTAGTGACCTTAATGTTACAAAGATAACCGCAACCATGGAGAACGGAACAGAATTTCAAGTACGCGAAATAACTCCATCAATTCCAAAAATGCTTCTTATAGGCACATCCACCAAATTCACTTGCTCATGGAACTGGACGTATTATCGGGGCATGAACGCCACAATCAACGTATTCACGTCAGAGGGTTACGCATTCCATCGAACAGAAACCACACCTAAACCAGCGCAATTGTCGATTACAGACGCCGTCTTCGATACCTCTAACATGACCGTCTTCAACATTACAGTTAAAAACTCTGAAAACTCCATCGTTTCAGCCAACCTCACGCTTGTTGAGATACTATTCACCAACGGCACAACTCAAGAAGTGCCCGTGGAATCGCCACCAGAACTACCGTACACACTTCCAATAGGCGACGCTGTCACATTGAAGTGTCTGTGGGATTGGGTGGATAACCGAGAAGAAACTATCGCGATTACGGTTAAGACTCCAGAAGGATACCTTAGCTACCTCCAGCAGACAATCCCGTAGAAAGCACCCTAAAGATTCAGTTATATTCAGAGGCGAAAATCGGCAGATACCTATACAAGCAGACACTATTTTATCACAAGTTCTATTGGATGGGCGTCCCCTCATTCGGGTCTTTCGTAGCCTTCTCGAATTCCTGAATTATCCGCTTCGTAACTGGACCTTGCTTCCCGGCTCCTATCACACGCTTGTTTACCTCTCTTATTGGAGCAACTTCTGCGGCTGTTCCAGTGAAAAAAGCCTCGTCAGCGGTGAACAATTCGTTGGGAGTGATGTTTCTCTCGGTAACTTCGTACCCCAGTTTCTTCGCTAGCCTGATAATCACTGCCCTTGTTATTCCGTTTAACGCTCCGGAAGAGACAGGTGGAGTGATGATTTCGCCGTCTCGCACTATGAATATGTTTTCGCCAACGCCTTCGCAAACGTAGCCTGTTTTGTTGAGGCATATGGCTTCGTCTGCGCCGGTGTTGTTGGCTTCGATTTTACCCAGAATGCTGTTTAGGTAGTTTAGGGATTTTATTTCATGAGTGGCTGCATCCACTGGGTTCCTTTTCACCCACGTTATTGTGGTGGTTATTCCTTTCGCTAGAGCCTCAGGGGAGTTTAGTTGGAGCATTGGTTCAGTGATTATGA
>Ga0315547_1000642_pt1 | contig 32598 bp, 43 predicted proteins | sample SalMarSW160240MG_2_FD_202542 | JGI IMG/M metagenome (GOLD analysis project Ga0315547, IMG submission 202542) | Salt marsh sediment microbial communities from the Plum Island Ecosystem LTER, Massachusetts, United States - Salt Marsh Sediment SW1601-240 ...
TAGATCCGAACATATTATCAAATACCATCCCAACATAGGAGTAGCAACAAGATTTGGAAACAACTTGGCCACCTAAAGGTATTGATTGGTATTACTACGATAACTACACGGCAATAGCATGTGATGACTGCTTGCGTGTCATGCCCCACCTTGAGCCTGTTGATTTGGTGCTGACAGACCCGCCGTATGGGATAGATTATCAATCCGCCAGGCGGATTGAGTGGCAAAGAAAACCAAAAATTGCAGGTGATGATGGTGAATACCCTGGATGGTTATTCTCATTAAATCCAGCAATAGCTTTAATGGTTTGGTGTAGGTGGGATATTCTACCAAAACTTCCTTTACCAAAGTCTTTTATTGTATGGGATAAAATGAATCATTCTATGGGTGATTTAAAACATGAATTTGGAAGGCAATGGGAAGCGTGTGCCTTTTATCCTGGTCAAAACCACCGATTCATAAAAAGACCTACAGATATTATACGCTGTCCACGAGTTCCCCCCGAACAATTATTACACCCTAATGAAAAACCTGTTGGAGCAGTCCTACCATTAATAAAAGCACACCCAGATTGCACCATCCTTGACCCCTTCATGGGCAGTGGCACTACCCTTGTAGCAGCTAAACAGCTTAGACGTAAAAGCATAGGCATAGAGATAGAACAGAAATACTGCGACATTGCAATCCAACGTCTTAAACAGGAGCCAATACCGTTTAAATGACGAGCAGCGAGGCTAATAAAATGAAAGAATATCCAACAGCTAAAGAATTAGAAACAATTAAAAACTGGGATTTTACTAAACAATCACTTGATGATTTTTTGTGTTTTGTTGAATCAATTTGGAAATATGCCGATATAGGATTTTTTAAATTAACTGGAACCCGAGTTTTAAAATTGGAACTTCACACAGGCGGTTGGTCAGGGAATGAAGATACCATCTCAATAATACAAGATAATGATATTTTCTGGATGATGTGTTGGGAAAAATCCCTTCGTGGAGGCCATTATTATTTTAAAATCAGAAGGAAATTATTTAAATGGACCCAACCTTAAAAGGAAATCAACCATGAGAACATGTCAGAGATGTAGAAACGAATTGCCTGAATCAGCTTTCATATCCGAAGGCACTAATTATTATCTGCACCATGTATGCAATCGGTGCAGGGACCTTATGAATCAGAGAATGGATTACTTGATCGGCGCCGATAAAGCATTTCATCATTCAGTGGGGGCGGATTATGAAACCACAGTATTATATAGGGATTTTCTCTTAGGCGAGCATGTAAATGCAGAGAATTTATTTTATAAGGAGACCTCATGACCATAAACGCAATACTATTCTTGATTGGCATCTTGCTTACCCCTTTTGCTTTTTTATATTATGGTATTAAGGGAACTTTGACTTGGTGGAAAGGATTTTTGTGGAGATGAATATTAATCTTGTAACCGATGCCAAACCAAAGCTTGGAGATAAAAAAAGAGGTCAAGAAATTGGCAAAACTCGTGGTCAATTATATTTTTGGTTAGCATGTAAAAATTGTGGAAAAGAACGTTGGGTAGCCAGAAGCCAAATACAAGACAAAAGATATATAGGTTGGTGTCGTAAATGTGGAAATTACAGAAATGGCGTACTTCAAGGGCGTAAAAATAAAAAGACAGGAAGAAGGATAAACACTACTGGATATGTTGAAATCTTAATTAATAAAGATAATCCTTATTATTTAATGGCCGAGAAATCAGGATATATTAAAGAACATAGATTAGTTATGGCTCAAAAACTTGGTAGATTATTAAAATCAAATGAACTTGTTCACCATATAAACGGAAATAAACAAAATAACAATATAGATAATTTAACCTTAGAAAACAAAAATACACATGGCTTGAGATATGCTGATGCTTATAAAGATGGATACTTAAAGGGTTATATAGATGCGATTGAAGGAAAAAAATGCGAATTAATTTAATTTCTGATTGCAAGTACCATAATTTAGCGCTAATGAAATTTTCTACTTATTATAAAGAAAGAGGCGATCAAATCTATCTCAATGGTACTGGGTTTTTTGATATGACAATAGGTTCATGGCTCTTTACTTGGAGCCAAAAACAACCAACTGATTTAGAGGGAGGCCCTGGAATAAATCCAACTATAAAAAATGAATGGTGTGACACATTAAAACCCGATTATGATTTATTTCCTATTGATTATTCTTTGGGCTTTACATGGTCATATTGCCCTCGTAAATGTCCCTTTTGTATAGTACCCCTTCAGAATAATCCCAAAGAACATCATTCAATATGGGATTTTCACGACTCCAAATTTAAAAAGATATGCCTGCTTAACAATAATACCTTTTCAGATCCCCAATGGAGACAAACCTTTGAGGAAATATGGGATGCTAATTTGATTGTGAGAGATGAAAATGGATATGATTTAAGATTATTAGATGATGAGAAAGCAAAGGCATTACATAAAACTAAATGGTCAACACCATTACATTTTGCCTGGGATTTAATGAAAGATGAAAAGGAGATCCGGCGAGGTCTTGATTTATTAACAAAACATAATCTTCGAACTACAAGCAACGGTGTTTATGTGCTAATTGGATTTAATACTACAGTGGAAAATGACATTTATAGATGCCAAGTGATTGATGATTTTGGTTTAACACCTTACCCAATGCCTTTTAATCGAACGTCCCAAGAAATGAAATTTAAACGGTTTATAAATCTCCATTATTATAGGCAATATCCAACCATTAAAGCGGCATGGGAAAATTATAAATGATAAGCGGCGAGGTTAAAATGAGGAGGAGGTTAATATGAGTATTTATTTTACAATCCCAGGTAAGCCGATAGCCAAGAAAAGGCCACGCTTTTATCGGAGAGGCAATTATGTAGGTGTCTATAATGACCAGCAAACAGAAGAAGGCCGTTGGCTATGGGAAGCGAAACAAGAACTAATTAAGCAAGGTATTTCAAAATTAATTGAAGGGCCTGTCATCTTAAAAGTCTCTTTTATTATGCCTATTCCTAAAAATACACCTAAGAAGATATTAAAAGAATTAAAGGATAGCAAAGTAATGTGGCATGACAAACGTCCTGATTTGGATAATCTAATCAAATTTGTAAAAGATTGTTTAAATAATCTCTTATATAAAGATGATAGCCAGGTTTGTTATATTGCAGCCATGAAAGTATATGGATTAGAAGCAGCTACCCAAGTCGAAATTGAGGAGATATGAAAATATACATTGCTTCAAGTTGGAAAAACCACCTAAACGGGTACATCTTGGTAGAGAGTTTGAGCCGGTAAGACGGAAAGTTAGAACGATCTTTGAAAACTGAATATTTGGTTTTACGAAATCTCTCTCACGGTAAAGATTTGAGAGAGTAATGAGGTAAAAAAAGCCCCCAGGTTGGGAGGCCTGGGGGTGATGGGGGTTAGGCAACATACTTAGTGATTAACTCTAATATAATGCCCTGCATCGATTTGTTTTCTTGTGCTGCTTTGATTTTAAGGGCTTGGCGAATAGATAAGGGTACAATCCGGATTATGATTGCAGACTCTTTTTCGTCACCTTCCTCCTTGTGGGTTTTGGCGGCCCAGTCCTGGGGGCAGCTCATGATTGATGCTCCAACTCGCAAGGCATATACGCCCGCGGTCGACAAACAAACATTGCCATATACCCCGGCCTGGTGTTTGGCCGGGTGCTCATACAAGCCTATCGATTTCCATTTGTCGTGTGCCATGACATTAAGTCCTTTCCCGCGTGTCGGATGCGCGGCCCCCAGTGAATTAATATATTGTATCATCTCTATCCATCTCTTCGGTGAGCGTGAGGCCTCTAGGGCTTCTCCACTCGTTAATATGGACGTCCGTATTTATAGGGGCGGGTGGGGGGGCTGCTCCAAATTTACCGTTAATTTTGGCGTCAGCTATCAGGGCATCACAATCGATACCGTCTAGCATACCACAATCACACCGCCCACCCATCTTGGTGACTTGGCTGCAACCATCAGCATGCTTGCCGAGCGGGGCACACATGCCATATTGCGTATCAACACTAATCCTGCGACCATCATCTATAATAGCGATTGTCTCGTTGTATTGTCCGGTCATTGTGTGCTCGTATTTAATTTCCATTTTGCTCTCCTTGTTATATGTTTGTTTTGTTATCATCTTGATTACTATTATAATCATTACAATCAACTTGTCAAGAAAAAAATGCACTTTTTTTTAAAAAAGTGAAAAAAGATTGCAGTGATTTCAATAGGCTACAAAGGGGTAAAAAATAATTGATGATTACAATGATTACAATGATTGTAACAAAGCACAGACATCTAATAAAAGTAGGGGTCTATAAGTGATTGATATTGTTGATAAAATAAAGGCAGGAAAAAAGATCGAGGCAAAGAATGGGCATTTTGAGCAAAAAGCCCATAATATCAATAATATCAATAACTTACATAAGGACATGGAGCGTTTTAAAAAAATCACAGGTAGGAATACAAAGGCCCCTCAACGATCGTTGATTGTGGGGCAAATATGGGACTCCATAAAAATTAAAGAAGGTTCACTGTTTAAGGTTCACCGTTCAAAGCCCTTCGACTCCGCTCAAGGCCATGAGCATGTCGAATGGGTTAAAACCGTGAACCTCTGAACGTTGCCCGCCAAAGGCGGGTAAAAACCCTGAACCTGCCGACTGAAAGGAGGCATACATGAAAATCGAAGACATGGGCATAGACCCGCACACAGGCGAGCATACCTGGGAGCTGACAAAGGCGGAGGCATCGATGATGGCGGCTCTTTTGCAACACCATATGGAGAATAGGATTTCTGCAGAGGAGCTGGCGGTGCAATGGCGAGAGCGCATCGGGTACCTGAGACCCTCGTATAATGAGTACCAGCGACGAATTGAGATATGGAAGCGGGAGGTGCGATCTATGGTGAATCATCTGGTGATCGATCACGACCAGCCGATCTTGAGCGCGGCCGGGCCCGGCGGGGGATACTGGATTGAGGAGAATGAGGCAGAGGCCGATGTGTTCTACGAGACCTTCAGGCGCCGGGCCATGACCGGTCTCACCAAGGCGGCGAGAGGCAAACAGGCCGTGCTGGCAGATATGGTCAAGCAGCTCACATTCGAGTTTGAGGATCTCAAAATGCCGAGACCTGCCCTGGCGGCAAAGATCAGACCCGGAATGGACTCAGCGCCGGTGGTGATGGTTTCGACCTTCCTCGATAAAATGACAAAGGAGCCTGAAAAGTATGCCAATGAGCTGAAACTTTTGCGTGACAAATTCGGGAAAGTATTGTTACCTAAAGAGATGTTCGGGGAGATCCAGGAGCTGTCACATAAATTGAGCGGACTCCTTGAAAAAGTGGCATAAAAAAGATTTTCCATATATCATAGCTGCTAATATACAGAATATTTTCTGGTTAATACTATGCGTTAATATACAGATTCTTTCCTGCTTAATACTATGCGTTAGGCCGCTTTTTTGGGACGGCCAGGTTTTCGAGAGGAAACTAATTTGAGATCAGATTTTAAAATAATCCAGTCCCTGCCGACCTTGACGGCCGGTAGGCGACCGGATTTGATAATGGCAAGCACCCGACGTGGGGAGACGCCGAGTGCTTTGGCGGCTTGGGTGGAATTAACAATCATAATAATCCCCAGCATCTGGAGCATTATGATTAAAAGTTCCATCCTTTTTCCGTGGGGTAAGATCAAAATCAGCATCAGAACGGATGTTAAAATGTTTTTCACGAAACTGGTCAAGAGCAATATGCTGAGATCGGGGGACAATCCAAAATCGATTAATTCTATCCCATCTCGCTCCAGGTATTGTTCTGATATCATCAACAGCCTCTTTCCGATATGGGAAAATAACTCGAAAATTTCCATTTTCATCTTCCTTGATTGTTATATGCATTTTTTCCTCCTTTTTGATTGTTTGTTTGATTATAATATACACCATGCGGACTAGTTTGTCAAGAAAAAAATGCATGTTTTTTAAAAAAAATGAAAAAAACATTGTAATAATATCAACCACTTACAAGGTGCTAAAAAATAATTTAAAGCGGCCTAACAAAAGCATTCACTCTGACCTGTCAGGGGCTTCGCCCCTTCCAGGCAGGTGATGCTTAACGTTAGCCTTTCTTCTTCGGGGGGCGACCGGGGACACGAATGGAAACTTTTTTGAGATCAGATTTTAAAATAATCCAGTCCCTGCCGACCTTGACGGCCGGTAGGCGACCGGATTTGATAATGGCAAGCACCCGACGTGGGGAGACGCCGAGTGCTTTGGCGGCTTGGCATGAATTAAGAATCATCAGAAGGGTATCCGATTGTGGCTGATTTTTCATATATCTCATCTTTTCGGTATGCAGTATATGGCCCATTACCAACCAGAACGATTATCTCCGGGTCTGATTCAGATTCAATAAGATACCAATCATTATTTGCGCTGGAGAACCATTCAGACAGTGAGATTTCTTTTTCAGGACAATCTGATTGTTTTTTTGTGCCGAAATCAGTATACTGGTCGTGGGCATACTCGATTAAATCTTCAATCCCCTCTAATCCATTTTCAATAGTCTGCTCTTTCGCCCATATTGTTGTTTTCATGTTTTCCTCCTTTTTGATTGTTTGTTTGATTATAATATACACCATGCGGAATAGTTTGTCAAGTGTTTTTTTAATATTTTTTCACTTTTTTTCAATAAATCGTAATTTAGCAGGTAAATCAACGGATTGGGCTATTTGGCAAGATAATTCGCCTAACAAAAGCATGCACTCGACCTGCTCCGCAGGCGAGTGATGCTTGGCGTTATGAGGTGAAATATATGCGAGACACGGGCGTACCAGATAAAAATGGAACAATAATACATGAGGGAGATATTGTCGAAGGCTGGTGTAATTCTCACAAATTAAAAGGACAAGTTTTTTATAACGGATCATCTTTTAAAATACATGAATTATATAGATGGGGTAATGGGACGTGGATCAAATCAGGCGATCTAAATGAATTTGAATATTACGGATTACAGTTGGATTATCACAAGAACGGAAAATCAGACTATGAGATTGTTGGGAATATTTCTCATAACAAATCACTGAACTCAGACCTGATTCAGGCTACGCCTGATCAGGCTGGTTAGTTCAGGCGTTATCTGTAAGGAGTAAATATGCCAATACCAGAATCATGGGAAGTTGAAATCAGGATGTCCGGTGAAACAATATTAACAATAGGGTCGTGGGGGCTTTCTGGAATCGAAAACATTTCAGATCATGCCGATTTAGTGAGGCATTGCGCTGATCATCTTAATGCTTTCATCGGTGCAGAAGAAACAGATAACCAGGCCCCTGAAGCCGACCACTAAGAAGCGGCGGCTTATTACCAAGCGTTAGCCCCTTGGAGGTTTTATGAGATTTACACTAAAGCAAGCTCAAGATTTAGTAGCTTTTTTCGGTGGTGATGAAGAAACCGAAATTACTGTAGTAGAAGTTGGAAGTGATGAACCAAGTCATTCAGGCTCAGGATTATATGCCTATCTCACAGAATATCCAGATGAAGGGTCAATGTTGTTGGGTTAACAAGAGCATGCACTCGACCCTCGGGGACTCGGGTGTGTGATGCTTGGCGTTATATTTCTTGAGGTAAAAAAATGACAAAGGACCAGGCCATTAAATGCATAGGAAAAATCCAGAACGGAAAATTTGACCGAAACGAAATTGTTGATCAAATTCCGCGCGGAAAAGTCGCCATTGCAAAATGGAATGACACAGTGTTCGCGTATGGGATGGAGTATGGCGCCATCATGGCCTTGATGAAGGCCTTCGGCATAAAAAAGAGCGAGCTGCATTGATTAAAAAAAGATTGACATCCCTTAATTAAGGATGTAATGATAGACAAAAACTGAAAAACTTATTCCGCCGCAGTAATCATGCGGCGGGATCAGGGGCGTACGAAGCCTGATTCATAGTCCCGCCTCCGATCCAGAGGCAGTGGCATAACGGCTCATCAAAGCCCGGCATTCGATTCTCAAAAGAGGACCGAACAGCCGGGCTTTTTTTATGGGTAAATTGGACGCAGATGACGCAGATAAAAACGGATATTTAAAATCCTAAAAATCCTGAAAATCTGCGTACCAAAAAAGGGCATTATGATTTGGCGGTTTTTAAAATTGATACGGCCCACGGTTTTGATTCCAAAAGATGGAATTCCGCCGGGAGCCTGGTTACGCATATCATGCGAGCCGCTCGTCTATGTATTTGTAAGCCTAAACTGAAGGTTTTTATATGAAGCCTTTCCGAATTTTTATCGATGCGGGACACGGCGGCCCATCAGACAATGGCGCGAGCTGGGGTGAGAAATTTGACTACGTCGAGGAGGATGACCTGAATCTTATTATCGCGTTTCTTCTCCGCTATGAGCTGCTCCTTGCGGATTTCGATGTGCGGATGAGCCGGGAGAAAGACGAGCCGGTCACCCTGGGGCGGAGGGTGGCGCTGGCCAATTACTGGCCTGCGGATATCTTTGTCTCCATCCATGCCGACGCCTTTCACAAAATTACCGCCAAAGGGATCTCAACACATATCTATACCCATCCCTCGCAGAATTCATTAATACTTGCCGCCTGGATCCAGGGCGGGCTTATCAAAAAATTTATCGATCATACAAATCGGGGCTTGAAAAAATCCGATTTTTACGTTTTGCATCATACCGCCATGCCGGCGGTCTTGGTGGAGTGCGAGTTTATCAGTAATCCTGAAACCAGGCGGTTTTTAAAGGAGCCCGAGCATCAGATAGAGATCGCCAGGGCCATCGGCGGAGGGATAAAGAAATATTTAGCCACGGATTCACACAGATAAACGCGGATAAAAAAAGGGGAGGTAGGACATGGGAGCAATAGCATTAGGTATAATAGGACAGTTAGTGATCCCGAGTGCGGCGGCGGCGGTTTCCATTGCAGTCGGACTAGGCGTCAAATGGCTCAAGCGCAAGGTCCAGTTCGAGGAGGGCAAACAGGCCTTGGATGCGCTGGATCAGATTGTGCAGACTACCGTCGGCAACATTGCGCAGACCACGGCCAAGGAGATGAAACGGACAACCAAAAAGGCAAATCTGACTGGCAGCCAGAAAACCTCGCTCAAGCTTATAGCGCTGAAGGATGTCAAGGCCATTGCGTCTGCGGAGCTTCAGAGGGCCGCGACCAGGACGCTCGATGACCTGGACGGGTATATCGGGCGAAAGATCGAGGATAGCGTTTTGAAACTGGGAGGATAATATCCCGATACAACTGACCAAACCGGAGGTTTAGCGTGGCTAATGATAGTGAGGCTGAAGTATACAAGGCAAAAGTTTATACGCTTAAGCGGGCGTTGCTGGGATTCCTGGGCTCCAATGGCAGGCATTATACGGACATGGACAGGATGGAGCAATCCATCGAGGATCTGGCTCAGGCGCTGAACACCAGGCTTGATCAGCAATTGATGAAGATGGAGCAGGGTGTGGTGGATCCCGAGGCCGTGCAGAGTCCAAAGGAGCGACTGGCCAGCAGATTTATGGACACGGCTGTCAAGCTTGCCAATGGCGGCAGGGTGGATAAGGAGATGGCGGATCAATTTGAGCAAGCTATCGATATGTTCGATATCGCGGCCGACCTAAAGCGCCAGGCCATGACGGCCAAGGATGCGGCAGAGACGGCGGCCATCAAACATAAGCGCGAAAGATGAGCCCGTACCTGATCAAGATGATTGCGGCGTCAAAGGATGTCGCCCTGGTGCTGAGCCTGGTATTCAATTTGATTGCATGCGCCGCTATATATAAGCTCTGGAAGAGCCGCGAGACGCTCCAGGACAAAGTGACGGCGCTGCTTACCCAGGTGATCGAGGAATTAAATCGCCGTTATTGGAGCGAGCGGCCAAGGAGTCGGAAATGAGAGTGCAAAAAAGATTCAGGCGTGCGCTCAAACAGCTCATGTTGTTTCTGAGCCTGCGTGCGCTGGAACAGCGTATCCAGCTACTGAGGGAGCAGAATGCGGGGTAAAAGCTACAGCCCGGAGATCAGACAGGATGCCGAGGACCTCTATGTGGAGGACGGCATTACCTATGAGGAGGTGGCCGGGAGAACCGGGATATCCGAGCATACGATCAAACACTGGGGCGGCGAGGACGACTGGCCGGGGCTTAGGCGTGAGTATTTACAGGCACACCGGGAGATTAACCGGAACCTGAGAAAACTCCGGCAGAGCATGATGAAAAAGGCAGTAGACAGCGACAGGCCCGACCCGCAGGATATCTATGCAATTATCAGACTAGAGCAGCTCGCACACGTCCGGGAGCGCAAGGCCGAATCCCACCAGGGTGGGACCGACATCGACCGGCCACGGCTGTTTCTGGAAGACATGGAGTTTGTAGCGGAAATTTTGAAAGAGATCGACCCGGAGGGACTAAAGACCCTGGCAAAGAATTTTGAAATAATTGTGCATCGCTTTAAGGAGAAGTATGAAAAAGCGGCCTAAAATCACCGAGTATCGATTCGATCAGTGGGCCGAGGATCTGAAATCCTGGATCCAGGAATCCGTCTCACCGTTCAAGGACGACACCCCGGAGAAACAGAAGGAGCGAATCGCACAGGGAAAGTGGGACAAACTCTTCTTTATGGAGACATACCTGCCCCATTATTTTTTCAAGCCCTTTGGTGAGTTTCATGAGGAATGGGCTGGCCTCGGAGATCTGCGGAATGAATGCGCCTTTTTGGCCGCGCCGCGGGAGTATGGGAAATCCACATTTTTCAGCTTTGGCGATCCTATCCATGATTTCGTATATGAGCTCAGGCATTTCATTGAGTTTATATCCGATACCCACGAGCAGGCTACTATGTTCACGCTGGCAATCAAAGTCGAGCTTGAGGATAATCCCAGGATTCGTCACGATTTCAGTCATCTCAAAGGCCGCATCTGGAAAGAAGATGAATTGTTAGGGTCGAATAATGTTTATATTCTTGCGAGAGGGAAAAGGGATAAATTCAGGGGATTAAAAAACCGTCAGTGGCGGCCGGATAAAATTATTCCGGATGATTTTGAAAACGATGAGAATGTGGATAATCCCAAGCTGGTAACAAAAGGAAAAAAGCTTTTGCAAGGCGCAGTCATGGGCTCGGCTGGTGAAGGATTTTGTTTCATCATGGTGGGCAATATTTTTCATCCAAAGAGCGTGCTGGCCCAGTTTATGGCGGATAAAGACGAAGAGGGCAACCCGCTCTATGTCTCAAAAATCTACAGGGCTATAGTCGATCAGGGCAAACCCACCGAGCGCTCCTTATGGCCTGAATTGTGGCCCCTTGAAAGACTCTATCAAAAACGCCGCATGATGAGCACGATGATTTTCAATGTCGAAATGATGAATCTCACCGGCGCAGAGGATAGCCCGTTCAAGGAGGGGTGGTTCAAGTATTATCGCCGGGAGGAAATCGATTTTACAAATCATCGGGTAGCCACGGGCGTGGATCCATCTGCGAAACAGGGCGAGGCGAATGACTTTAAGGCGAATATCACCGTGAGCCTGGACCCGGAAAAAATGCTTTTCTATTGCCGGCATGCGTGGATTCGCCATGCATCCCCTGGCGGGATGTTCGATGCGGCATATAATCAGGCGGATGACTATGGAGGCAGGGTCGGAATCGAGGAGAATATGCTCGAGGATTTCCTGCACGAGGCAATATACAATTACGCAAAGGACGTGGGCCGATATCTGGCCTGGCAGCCTATTAAACATACCACAAACAAAGAGCAGCGTATTATCGGCACACTCCAATATCTGGTAGAACACGGCAAAATCTTTTTTGAAAAGGGCCATTCCGATCAGGATCTCCTGGTGGAGCAGCTCATATATATCCTGAATAAAAACATTCATGATGATGGCCCGGATGCCCTGGAGATGGCGGTGAGCATGCTGCAGGGTGGGGCATTCGGGCCGGTGGAATATACAACCGTCACACCCCGCAGATTCGCGGCAGGGCAGGGAGCTTATTAGCCACGAATAGGCACGAATCAACACGAAGTTTAAGAAAAAATAAGTGAAAATTCGTGGTAAGAAATTGGTAATTGAGAGATGATCCTAGATCAATTCGGAAGAGAGATTAAGATCGAGAAAAAGCCCGAGACCAGGGAGATTGCGGTCACTACTATCCGGGACAGATGGTCCAGCTATCCCAGCCAGGGCCTTACCCCGCAGAGCCTGGCCACGATATTCAAGGAGGCGGATGTCGGCAATGTTTATCGCCAGGCAGAGCTTTTTGAGGAGATGGAGGAGAAAGACACGCATATCTTTTCCGTGTTTCAGACACGGAAAAACGCGGTGCTGGGCCTGGAGTACGAGATCCTTCCCTATTCCGAGAGCGCCGAGGATAAAAAGATCCGGGATTTTGTCGCCGATGCCATCTCCTCCATACCAAAATTTGACGATGCCATGCTGGATCTGCTGGATGCCATATCCAAAGGGTTCGCCCTTTCGGAGATCAACTGGGATGTGCAGGGAAAGCAGGCCGTGATCAAGGGCCTTACCTGGATCCACCAGAAACGGGCGCTCTTTTATTCAGATTACGCCAAGGGCCTCTGGGAAAAAGATTTCGAGATGCCCCGGATCATTACGGAGGCCGAGCAGATCAAGGGCGAGGAGATGCCGCCGTTTAAACTTATCTATCACAGGTACAAGGCGCGGTCCGGGTATGACACCCGCGCAGGGATACTTAGAACCTGCGCCTGGATGTACCTTTTTAAAAATTATGCGATCAAAGACTGGGTTGCCTTTGCCGAGGTCTTCGGTATGCCGCTCAGGCTGGGAAAATACGACACCGGGGCCAACAAGGATGATAAAGATGCCCTTGTTTCCGCCATACGGAGCCTGGGGAGCGATGCAGCCGGGATCATCTCGAAAAGCACCGAGATCGAATTCATTGAGACGGTCAAATCAGCCGCAAAGGACAACATATATAACACGTTAGCGGACTTTTGCAACAAAGAGATGTCCAAGGCCGGTCTGGGGCAGACGGCAACCACAGAGGGAACGCCCGGCAAGCTGGGCAATGAAAAGGCGCAGGATCTGGTCAGGCACGACCTGATCAAGGCGGACAATGAATCGCTGGCCACGACCTACCGGGGTCAATTATTCCGTCCCCTGGTGGGCTATAACGTTGGATGGGATAAGCCCCTGCCCTGGTTCAAATTTCATTTCGAGGCGCCGGAGGATTTAAAGATGCTCTCAGAGGTATATAAAAACCTTCACGGGATCAACCAGCCCATTTCAGCGGAGCACGTATCCGAGCGATTCAAAATACCAATGCCGAAAAAAGGCGAGACGGCCCTGGAAAAATCCTCCGGGCCATTCGCGATGAAAAGGACTATTGCAAAAACGGACAGCCCGCCCGAGGCGGGTAATTTTACGCCTGAACAGGAGAAGATAGAGGGATTGATCGGGGAGAGCGTGGATCTTGCAGCCCGAGCGATGTCTGGCCTCCAGGAGCCGGTAAAAGCATTAATCACAGAGGCCACATCCCTCGAGGAAATCAGGGATGGCCTGTATTCGCTCTATGGGGCGATGGACCAGAAAGACCTGGAAGAATTAATTGCGCGGGCCATGTATGTGGCGGAGCTTTACGGGCGGAGCACGGCGAAGAGATAATGCCTTTCGACTTTGCCATTCGGCCTCGAACTCATGGCCGAGAGGCTCAAGGCCATGAGCGTGTCGAATGGCAAAATTATCAATTTAAAATTATCAATTCAAAATTAACAATTTAAAATTGAGAGCTGCTAATTGACAATTGAGAATTTACAGCCACTGCCGTTTGAGGAGGCCATCGAGGCCTTTAAGGGCTTATTGCCTATGACGGCGGATGAGTTTTACGCCCTCACAAAGGAGGCGCAGGCAGCGGCCTTTACCGTGGCGGGTGTTGCCCGGATGGATGTTTTAGTTGATTTGCATAAGGCAATCGAGAAGGCGATATCCGGGGGTGAAACCCTGGCGGATTTCCGAAATAGATTTGATGACATCATGGAGACACGGGGCTGGGCAGCCCCGGCGGATATGACGCCGTGGCGATTAGAGACGATCTTTCGCACAAATGTGCAAACATCATATTTAACCGGGCGCTATAAACAGATGGCAGAGCAGAAAGATGCATTTCCCTTCTGGGAATATGACGCGGTCAATGATTCCAGGACACGGCCGAGCCATGCAGCCCTGGACGGCAAGATATTTCCGGCGGATGATCCCTTCTGGGATACCTGGTATCCGCCCAATGGCTACAATTGCCGGTGCGGCGTGAACCCGGTGAGCAAACATGAAGCGGATAATGAGACGATAGAAACTCAGGATCCCACTAATTCCTTGATCGAGCCTATCGATCCGATCACAGGCGAGAAGATGCCGGCAAGGCAACTGATACCCGATCCAGGCTGGGATCATAATCCGGCCAAGGAAAGATGGCAGCCGGATCTGAGTAAGTATCCGGAAGAATTGCGGGAACAATTTGAGGCGTAAAGGTTCAAGGTTCAAGGTTCAGAGGTTCAAAGGTTAACCCTGAACGGTGAACGGTGAACCTGGAACCCCGACTAAAAGGAGGCACATGAAAGCATATCTCATTTTAAAGCAGATCGAAGGAGCGCCGGGTGAATTCCAGGCGCTGCCCTTTGGCAAGGTGGAGATCGAAGGCGAAGAGGATGCCTTTGTGGATGAGGAGGCAATGGATGCCATCATAGCCGAGTTTGAGCGCAGGGGAAACGATATAGTGATCGACTATGAACATCAAACCCTCACAGGAGAAGAGGCCCCTGCCGCGGGTTGGCTGCGTAAGTTTGTGAAAAAAGGCCAGGAAGGGCTCTGGGCCGTAGTGGAATGGACGGAAAAGGCAAAAGACTATCTCACAAAAAAGGAATATCGATACTTTTCGCCGGTCTTTTGGGTAAGAGAATCAGACCGGAAAGTCGTTTCGATCGAGAATATAGCGCTTACGAATTTCCCGAAGATCAACAATCTGCACCCAATTATGGCGAAGATAAATAGCGACCTGTCGAGAGCCTCTAGGTCGAACGATTTTAATAACCTAAATAATCCGGCTCATGAAGAGCGGGAGCAAAAGGAGGGAATGATGTTAGAAAAACTTAAAAAGTTATTTAAGTTGGCAGCGGATGCCGACGAGGCAAAGGTGGTTGGGGCCGTGGAAGCGGTCGTGGCCAAAAACACAGAGCTTGAGAAGGCTAAGAAAGGCAGCGCCGAAGTGGTTGCCTGCAAAGAGGTTCTGGAGGCGCTCACACTGAAAGAAGACGCTACAAAAGAGGCTGTGATCACGGCAATCGGTGGCCTGAAATCGACCGATACCGCAGCGCAGGTACTCAGCCAGCAGGTGGCAACGCTCACCAAGGAAATCGCCAAAATGAAGCAGGACGACCTGGTAGAAGTGGCGCTCCTGGAAGGCAAAACTTCCCCGGATGAGCTGGACAAATGGGCGCGTGATCTGGCCCTGAAAAGCCCGGAGCAGTTCAAGTTGATCGTGCTCTCGCGGCCCAAAGGCAGCGTCGTTCCCGTGAGCGACATACCACCCGGACCAGGACCACAAGGCGAGGTTCTCAACGACGACGTCCTCAATGTGGCTAAGCTCATGAATGTGAGCAAAGAGGATCTCAAGAAATATGGGGGACTTCAATAACATCGCCACAAAGACACCAAGACACCAAGAAGAGAATAATAAATAAAAAACTTCGTGCCTTTGTGACTTAGTGGCAAAAAAAGGAGATTTAAAATGACAGCATTAACGGAAGACAAAAAAATGCAGTACACCGAAGGGGTGGAACTGCCCTATGAAATATACCAGGCTATCGAGATTTTCGCAGGCAGCTTCGTCTGTGTGCGGGCCGATGGGTATGCCACGCCCGGCAATGACGCCTCCGGGCTCATCTTTCAGGGCGTGGCCGTCGAGTATGTGGATAACTCCGATGGCAGCAGCGGCGATAAGACCGTGGTCCTGCGAAGGCGCGGTCTGTTCAAGGCGATTCTGGGTACGGCCATCACCATCGCGAACGTGGGAGACAGCGTCTACCTGGTGGACGATCAGACCGTGGATGTGGTGGGCGAAACAACGCATGACATTTTTGCCGGCATTATTGCGGGATATATCGATACCACCCACGCGTGGATTGACATCGAGCCGGCCATACGCCAGTCCGATGCGGCGGCCCATATCGCAGACGGCACCGCGGCGCATGCGGCATCCGCCATCAGCATCGCGGATGCGGGCACGTTCACAAGCGAGACCGAGGTGGAAGCGGCCCTGCAGGAGATCTACCAGCACCTGATCAGCATACAGAAATTCATACCGATCCCCCTGACATCCTGGATGCTCAGCGACGGAACAAACACGGTTACTTTCGGAGGGCCTGCAACCGATCCGATCCTGGATATGGTCAACGGCGATACGGACAGCGCACTCAGGTGGGCATGGGTGGCTACCAGCGTGGTGGCGATTATCGTTCAAGTGCCGCTGCCACCGGATGTAGACGTCACGAAAGACCTGGTTCTGCACCTGCTCACCAAGAAGGATGCAGATGCCAATACAGTGACCCTGGCATCGGATGTCTACTTTATGGACGGGGACACCAAGGTGGAAGACGTCACGGCTACGATTGCTCAAGCATTCGGAGAGACCATAATCACGATTGCGGCCGCGGATATCCCGGCAGGGGCACAGACGGTTACCATCGAGCTGACCCCGAGCGCGCATGCGGGTGATGCGCTCTATGTGCAGGGGTCCTGGCTTGAGTATGCGTCCAAGCTCCTGGCATCGTAAATTAATGCCACAAAGGCACAAAGGCACAAAGTTTAATATATAATTTTATCTTCTTAGTGTTTTAGTCTACCTGCGCCGTTGGCGCGGCAGGCAGGTGTCTTAGTGGCGAATAAAAAAGGAGGTTTTATCATGTTAGTAAACAAAGCATCACTCACAGCGGTTTTCATCACGTTGATGACTACCTTCAACAAGGCATTCGATGCGGCCCCGGCTATATGGCAGCAGACCACTATGCTGGTGCCCAGCGGATCGAGCCAGAATGATTACACCTGGCTTTCCCGCTTCCCGAAGATGCGCCAATGGCTGGGCGATAAGGTCGTCAAGGCCCTGGAGGCATTTCAATACACGGTGGTCAACAACGACTGGGAGGCAACCGTAGAGGTGGACCGCAACGATATCGAGGACGATAATCTGGGTATCTATGCGCCACAGGCCCAGGAGGCAGGGTTCAGCGCCAAGCAATTACCGGATGAGCTCGATGCGGATCTCAAAAACAATGCCTTTACCAATGTGTGCTATGACGGCCAGTTTTTCTATGACGATGATCACGATGTGGCCGGCTCGAGCGTGAGCAACCTGGGCACCGCGGCTCTTTCAGCAGCCACTACTGCCCTGGCAGCCGCGAGTTACGGCGCCGCCCGATTAGCGATTATGAGCTTCACGGACGACGATAGCAGACCTCTCGGCCTGATCCCTGATCTGCTCGAGGTTGGGCCTGCGTTGGAGACCACGGCAAAGCTGCTACTCGAGAGCGACAAACTCACCGACGAGAGCCCGAACCCATACAAAGGCACTGCAAAACTGCTTCTCAATCCACGATTGACCAGCACAACCCAGTGGATGCTCCACGTGACCAATAGGCCGTTAAAGCCCTTTGTGTACCAGGAACGGAAAAAGCCGGTTTTCGTGCAACAGACCAGCGAGGAATCCGATAACGTTTTCATGCGGAAAAAGTTCCGTTTCGGCACAGAGGCACGGGCAGCCGGGGGTTATGGATTGTGGCAGATGAGCTACGGAAATAAGGGTGAAGCGTAATTAATCTGGACGCAGATTTACACAGATAACGCAGATAATTTTTTTTAAAATCCTGAAAATCATGAAAATCTGCGTCCTATAGGAGGGTTTTATCATGATCCGAATACGGAGTAAACGGCATAATTTTCGCCGGTGTGGTGTGCCACATCCAAAGCAGCCGGTTGAATATTCCGATGATCGATTTTCAAAAAAAGAGCTTGAGATCCTGCAGGCAGAATCTATGCTCATTGTGGAATTGATTTCCGATGAGGTAGAGCCAGAGCCAGAACCGGAGCCCATAATTATCAGATATGATCCCGATGAAGACGATATTATGATTGCGGCGAAATATGCCATTGCAGCGGGCAAAGTAACCAAAGATGGCAAGCCACTTGTAGACGCGATGGAGGCAAAGCTCGGCAGGGATATCAACGCGGCTGAGCGGGATGAGGCCTGGGAGAAGATAAGCAGGCAGTAGACGACAAAAAGTAGGACAGGCGTCCCGCCTGTCATAAAGGAGCGTGTATGTCTTATTCCACTGAAGCCGATATCCTGGAGCAGTTGGATGAGGATATCCTTATCCAGCTTACCGATGATGCGGATGCAGGGACAGTCGATGATGACGCGGTAACCCGGGCCATTGCGGATGCGGACTCTGAGATCGATGCATATTGTGGCAAGCGATATAGCGTCCCATTCAGCACTGTGCCGCCCAGGGTTAGAAAATTGTCCGTGGATATTGCCATCTATGATCTCTATGCACGCAGAAAAGGGGCGCCGGAAGACCGGAAGACACGGTATGAGAATGCGATACGATTCCTCAAGGACGTGGCCAAAGGCGTGGCTACCCTGGGCGAAGATGACCCGGACGGAAGCCCTGCCGAGGCCAATACGCCTGATATCGATCAATCGGACCGGATCTTTACCAGGGATAAGATGAAAGGGTTTTAGCTGCATGAATGGAAAAGTGGCGAAAAAGATCAGGAAAGTCGCCAACAAAAGATATATGGCGATGATACGGGCGATCGGGAAACTGCCCTTCAGAAGGCGGCTCTGGTTTGCCTGGCGGATCGTGCGAGGATTGAAATGATTACCCTCAAAATCAGCATCAAGGATATTGAAATGAAGACTGCGCTCAAGGGTCTGTCCACACGGCTCAGCCAACCCAGGAAGGCGCTGAGCGAATGCGGGCTTGTCCTATTGAGGTCGATTGCCAAAACATTCAAGGCAGGCGGCAGGCCGGTACGATGGAAGCCCAGCAAGCGGGCGTTATCTGGCGGGAAAACCCTGATCGACACGGCCCGGCTTTTGCGCTCGATCACCACGAAAGTGTCGGGCAAAACACTGGCGGTCGGGACCAACGTCAAATATGCTGCCATGCATCAGCTCGGCGGAAAGGTCGCGGGAAGGACTATTTTTCCAAAGCGCGCAAAGGCCCTGCGCTGGATCGACAGGGGCGGAAATGTGCGATTTGCAAAGAAGGTCACGATTCCGGCTTTTGATATGCCAGCCCGGCCATTTCTGGTAATTCAGGATGAGGATTGGCGGGTGTTCGGGAAGATATTCGGAGAATATCTTACCAGTAGCTAATAGCCATTTGCTTATGGCTGCAAGTATTCGCGGAGCCAATCTATGAAAGCCTTATTAACAGCCATTAAAACACAGCTTAAGACGGATTTAACGTACGTCCGTGACAGCGATATATATGTCACCGAAGATGAGCGCATGATCCCGGAGGCGGTCAAGTTCCCGGCGGTGGGCATCAAAGATGGCGCGATCAGCTATAAACAGGCCACCAAATCGCAGGAAGACCAGGAGCTGCAGGTGAAGATCATCACGTACCAGGAATTAAGAAAACCCGAGGCATCCATTATGGGGGATACGGCAACCAGTAAAAAAGGCGTATTGGATATTATCGATGGCGTGATTACAGCCCTGAAAAATAATTTGCTCTCCGGGATAGTGGATAGCGCCTTTCCCATTGCGGAGTCAGAGAGTGAGCTCCTTGCGGATGAGGAAACCGCCATCGTAATGAAGAGCGTAACCATGCAATATTTTAGATATTAGGAGGCAATCATGACAATAGGAAAAGGATTTGAAGGGATTTTGGGGGTCATAATGGAGGCAGCCTGGGGGACGGTGCTCGAGGTGGATGAGGCGATTCCATTCGTGAGCGAATCATTCGGCCGGGAGATCGAAAAACACGCGGACGAGGTATTGCGGGGCATGGCGGGCGCAGGCGCGAGCATTGCGGGAAACAAGACATTTCCGTTTACCATCCCGGCGAAATTGACATATGAGGATCTCGATCTCTTGATTGCCATTGCGATGGGCGCGGCAGGCTCGCCGAGCGCAAACGGTGCGCTCTATGACAACACCTATTCCCTGGCGGAAAATCTGAGCTATTTTTTCACGGCGGCGGTCTACAAAGGTGTGAGCGTGTGGGAGTATGCGGGCTGCAAGCTCGACACCATGAAGATCTCGGGGGAGGCAAACAAGCCCCTGGATATCGAGTTTGGCGGGGTATCCAAGGATCTGGACCTCTCATCGGCCACCAACACAGCCGGTGTTTTACAGGCGCTCTCCACAGAGGATGCGGCCGCCAAGATCATGTTTTCCGACCTGGAATTCAAGATTGCGGCCCAGGCAACTGCTTTAGCTGGCGAAAGCGAAAAAGGCATCAAATCCTTTGAGCTGAGCCTGGCCAACAACATGGCCCTGGACCAGTTTGATAATACGGGTGAGGTGATTCTTGAGCCCCAGAGAAACGGGTTTCGAGAGATCAAATTCACCTTTGCAGTGCCTCGATATGAGGCGGATACATATCTCGACTGGCGTGATGCGGATACGGCCCTGCACGCATGGCTTAAGTTCACATCGGGCGATTATGTGTTCGACATTCATCTGCCGAAAATCAAAATCGATAAGGCGGACGCGCCGGTGGGGGGCCCCGGACTGATTGAGCAAAGCATCGAGTGCACATGTTTTAGAGATCCCGGGTCCGTGTCTGAAAGTTTCACGCTGACCGATGAGATGGAGATCGATGTCACCAACGCGCGGAGCGCAAGCCCGCTGGCGTAAGGACAGGCCTCACGCAAAGGCGCTAAGGTTAAAAACAATACAGGCCTCACGCGAAGGCGCCTGTCTGCGCCTGCCTGTGCGTTGCACGCAGACAGGTGCAACGCACAGGCAGGCAAAGGCGCTAAGGTTAAAAAAATTGAGGTAAAACGATGGCACAAGGAGCAGGTTTTTTATCAAAGACGGCCTGGAAGAAGGAAGATAAACAGGGAGCATATGCCACGCCTATCGAGTGCGGGGCTAATGAGCAGCAACCCCTGATCACCGAGGGATTATCCAGGGATATCGAAAAGGAGCTGGATAATGTCATCCGCTACAAGGCGGGGTATGGCCAGAGCGATGTGATTGGCAAGCTCATTAACGGCCCGATTACGATTGAGGCGGTCTATAGAGGCATCGAGTCCATGATTATTGCGGCAATGGGGTTTTCCAATTATTCAGCCAGCCCGGAGACCGTGGACACGGGCGTATACAAACACACAATCGAATTGGCCGAAAATCTGCACACACAATCCTGGGCCGCAGGCGACGGCATCCTGGGAGGATCGGGCTACCTGGCAGGGGATAACAAGATCAGAAGAGGCACTCTATGTATCGACAAAAGCGTTTCGATCTGGGAATTAATCTCCTCTATGATCAACAGCATGACTATCCACGGGGACTCAAAGGGCGTGCGAATCGATTTCGACCTGCTGCCTTATAACCTGGACCGTGCATCCGCGGTCAATACCTCCTCGGCCGCATGGTCGATCATCAATGATGACTGGCTCTCAATTATATTCCAAGATCTGGTGTTATGGATCGATGATTATTCGGATTCCGTGGCCCTCACATCCGGGGATGCAATCGGTATCTCCGCGTTTGAGATCAAGCTGGAAAATAATCTGAAGATGGAAAAAGACAGCCTTTCCGGCCTGTATATCGCGGAGCCCAGGCGGGAGGCAAAGCGCATCGTCACCGGTAGCTTTACAATTCCGAGATACGAAAACGACACCTTCCTGGACGACTACGACGCCCAGAACGCCTTGATGGCCGTGCTCAAATTCACCGGCTCCCAGATAGGGGCCACCGGCTACTACCGGACATTCTGGATCTGGCTGCCGACACTTAAATTCGATAAGGTGGACGCCCCTATGGGAGGCCCAGGAATTATCCCGGTGGAGCATACCTTCACCGCAGAGATCCCCGCGGCATGTCCCGCTGGATTTCCAACCCAGGCCACAAAGGAAATGGTGATCCAGATGCAGAATGATTTAAATAGCAACCCATTGATTTAGGTTCAACGGTTCAACGGTTCAACTGTTCAACGGTTTTAATTTTGTTTTAACCGTGAACCTCTGAACCGTGAACCTCTGAACCCCAACTAAAAGGAGCGACAATGCCTATAGAACTGACGAAGGATGTGGAACGCCTCGTATACACGCACGAGGACTCCGAAATATACTATAAACGCATGAGCAAAACCCGGAACAACTTCATCCAGAAAAAACACACCAAGCGAGGTGTGCCGGATTGGAATGAGGTGACCGATGAAATCATGAAGGAATCCATCCTCGGGTGGAAAAATGTTAATGATGGACACAAACCGGTTCCCTTCAGCCCCGAACTAATCGCGAAGCTGCCCCTTGTAGTCCATAACGATATGATTGATCTGATCCTGGGCGAAGGCGCATATCAGGGGGAGGACTCCCCTGAAAAAAACTCCGGGACTTCCTCGTCTGGCAAATAACGCACAAAACAAACTGCATCGAATGCAGGGCCGCCTACGAGGAAGATGACAGGGATCCGCCGTGTGAAGAAAAAGCCACAGGCATCTGCCCTATAGGGGCGGTCGATCTTTTGCCCGAGAATCAATTGGCAGTAGATTTATGGAATAAAATCCAGGCCGTCGGCACGGAGTTAACATTTCGGATGATGAGCCTGACGCTCACACATCGGGAGGCAGAGGACCTGCTTGAGAAACTGACCCTCATAGCAGGCGTGATCGCAGAGATGAGGGAAGAGAAGGAAGGAGCACAGTAAGCAGTAGGCAGTAAGCAGTAGGCAGTAAGCATGGGTGCTTACTCCATACTCCATACTCCATACTGCCTTTAGACGGGAGGTTTTATCATGACTCACTTAACATGGGCAAATGACACCGCAGTCAACCCGACGAACCTGAACAAACTGACGCAGGAGGATGACCTGAAGCCGCCTGCGGCGAAGGCATTTGCCGGGAGCACAGGATATACTATCACGCATAATTATGGCCACACGGATTACCAGGTGATTATTAATCCGGTGGCGGACCCTGCGGGATTCCTGGGCGAGATATGGATAAACAAGGCGGCGAATACGGCCGTGGTTTATAACAGCGGATCTGCAACCGGCAATTTTGATTACGTGATAATACCACATGCATAAAAAGCAAGGTTCACCGTTCACGGTTCACCGTTCAAAGTTAAAACCCCTGAACCTTGAACCCCTGAACCTTGAACCCCGACCAAAGGGAGGCAATATGAAAGCAAAAATCACAAAAAAGGGCGCTAAACTTACCATCGCCGGATTCACCTTCTCAGGGGGAGAAGGAATAGGCGCTGCGAAGATCAGCGGCAAGAGCATAGACCTGACGCCATACGCGGGCCAGTATGTGCGGATCTGGCTGGACTATGACGGGGGATTTTCCCTGGATCCCAGGAAAGATCACTTCTGGCAACTCGCTGAGTTCCAGGTACCCGAGCAGGTCTATAAGGAAGTTAAAGGCACGGATCCTGAAACAAAGGAAGTGGCTATTACTCTTGAGGCTCTGCCCCTGGATTTGAGCGCAACAGAGATCAGGACCTGGGAATTACCGGCGTAAGATTTAGCCACGGATTCACGCAGATAAGCGCGGATTAAAAAAAATAATATCCGTGGAAATCTGTGCGGATCCGCGGCAAAAGGTTTTTATTATGGGCAATAAAGTAAGCATAGAACTCACGGTCGATGACAAGGGATCAGCCGTTGTCAAAAAATTCAGCGACACCGCAGCCAATAAAGTCAAGTCGATGTCCGACAGGTCTGTGGGGCATTTGAAAAAGCTAAGCCTGCAATTCTCCAAAGGTCTCGGTGGGGCATTGTCGAAAATTGGGCGCTCGTTGACCAGCCTTAAAGGGATCGCTATCGGCGCATTAATGGGCTGGGGCATCACAAGGTTGATAGGCAGTTTCGAGCGGCTCTCCGCGACCCAGGAAAAGGCCGAGGCGGGGATGGTTGCCGCCATGAAATCTATGGGCCGCTATAGTGAAGGCTTTGAAACAAAGATCAAGGGCACGGCCTCCGCCTTGCAGGGTATGTCCACATTCGGAGATGAGGCAATCCTGATGGGGACAAAATTTTTAATGACTTATAAGGATATCGGCAATGATGTTATGCCGCAGGTAATGGCGACCATGACAGATCTCGCAGCCCTTATGAAGGGGGATTTCGTCTCCGCTGCTAACATGTTGGGCAAGGCTTCTATGGGGATGACCGGCGAATTGCGGCGTGTGGGTATTACCGTCGATCAAGCTACATTCGAATCGGAAGGGTTTATCGGCGTTTTAAGGCAGATACAAGAGCAGGTTCATGGCCAGGCCGGGGCCCTGCGGGCAACGAAATCAGGCGGTCTCGAGGCATTTGGTAATGTGGTCGGCGATGTGAAAGAAAAGATCGGATATCTAACAACAAGCGTGAAGACATTTATTGCTAATGCGCTATTACCGGGCGTTAAGGACATAAACACTGCTCTGAATCAGCTTAAAGAAACAGGCAAACTGGACGAATGGGCCAAAGAGATGGGCCTAAAAGTGCTTAATGTGTTTCAAACGATAGCCCTTGGAGCGGCTGGAATTGCCGATACGATTGGGGGTGCAATGCGGTCCATCTGGGCGGAAATAAATACTCTCTGGACAGGATTCCAGAGTTTGCCAGGTTGGATACAGGGAGCAGGACTTATAGGCGCTTTTCTATATGGGAAAAAAGGCGCAGTGATTTTAGGCGGGGGCTTACATTTGGTGACGGCGTTCAAAAATACGTACCAGGGGCTGAGCCAGGTGCTCCAGGGAAATATAACCCTGACAGAAATGGCCTCGATGAACTTTGACCAATTAAGGAATAAACTCCAGGAACTTAGAGATCAAGGCATTATACCAGCGCAAAATGCGCTTGCAGGGACCTTGCCGACGCTTGCAGAAACTGGGAAATATACCAATCAAGTAGCTCTATTTTTTGGAAAACTGCGCGATACAATAGGAAAGGCCGTCCCAACTATCCTCAACGACCTTGCAAATGTTAAGAACAACGCAAAAGATACAGTGGCGGCATTAGCCGGTGTGGCCAATGAGGCCCTGGGATTGTATCAAAAACTGTATGCGCAAACAGGCATGGAAGAGTATGCGGAAAAGGCTGTAGAGATATACAGCAAGATATTAGATGCCGATGAAAGACACTGGACTCAAATCCTTGGGAATGCGGATGACGCTAATATCCTGAGGCTCCAGAAGGAACAGGAATTTTTGGAGGGCCTCTATGGTGTTAATGACGACATCTTGCAAGCGGAGAGCGAGCTTGCCAGCGCCCGGGTCACTATTGCGGAAAATGGAGCGCAGCAACGATTAGAGACGGAACGGAACCTTGCCTCTCAAACACAAGACCTCTTAGGGAACAGCTCCCTCGGCGGCTCCGGGGGCGGGAGCTCCGGATATTATGATTGGGGGCCAACCGGTGGCAGCACCGGCATGTCGTATCCATTCGGCGACACAGGCGTCCCGGCACACCAACTGGGCGGCCCTATCCCTGGGGTAGGTACAGGAGATAAGGTGCCCCTAATGGCGGAGCCCGGTGAATACATGATCAACAGGCCAGCCGTTCAGAAATATGGTCCTGATATTTTTGAGGCGCTTAACAAAAAACAAATTGAATTCCTCTCAGGCGGAAAAATTGTAGAGCGCATCTCAAGCCATGAAATAAATGCCCGGAATACTGAAAACATCATCACCAGACAACTGGGCGGCCCTGTGGCGCTTAGGGGATCAGCCGGGGCAATGGATGAATCCTATGGCAACGCATCTTCCCCTGTCACCCCAACTCCTATCCCTCGCCTTAGATTTCAAAGTGGGGGGATTATACCATCTGCTTCATATTCGTTTGCAACGCCGAGAACCGAGTCAAAACAGATTAAAATCGAAGGTGATATTATTATCAATGTACCCGAATCCGCGGCCCCGCAGCGGCCCGAGGATTGGCGCTATATTACCAGGGAGTTTATTATCCCTGAAATAGAAAAGGCGGGCGGGCATGCCTAAATACAACGGACAATTATCAATAGTCAATACTCAATAGTCAATACAAAATGCCTAATATCAAATTCACAAAAGGCGGCGACGATTTCACATTCTCTAAAGGCCGGAGTTATCCCCTGGATGACCCGATCCAGGTGAACGTGCCGGTGGATTATTCCGAGGGCGGCCAGCTCTACGCCTATGACAAAGGCATCGAGGAGCAATTCTTCAACATTGTATTCGAGCGGATTCCACAGGTGGATTTTGATAATTTTGAAGACTGGCTTAAAAACATCGCAGTGGGTCCGAAGAACACCTTCACCTATACCGATGAGGACGCAAACGATCATACCGTGCGCCTGATGAATACACAAAATTCACTCAAGGGCGTGGCGGCGGAAATGTTCAGTGGAACCATAAATCTGCGAAAGGAAATCTAATGGACACTATGAAATTATATCGCCTGTTGCAGGCGCATGTCGGCAAACTCAATCATCTGGTAGTCGGCCTGTATAAAGGGGAGATCACAGTTGACGAGGCCCTGAAAGAGGCCAGGCCCGAGATAGAGAAGCTGCGCAATGAGATAAATCCGGATCAGGAATGATATGCGATCTTTTAACGCAAATTTTAACACGGAAAAAAACAAGCGGGCCGATGGGCCGACCCCTATAAATTTGCTGAAATTCAATTTTGCAACGCCGGTATATCTTTCGGACAGGGATATAACCCCATCCGGCGGCCCGGCGCACCAGGGCCTGATTAAGAACTGGGGATTCGTAGACACGGCGGCAACGCAGACCCCTGGCCGGAGTATTTTAGGCCGGATTGATATAGCGGATTTACAGCTTCAGGTGATCAACACGGAATCGCCTCGTTTTAGCGATAATTTCACAAGCGAGGATCCACCGGAGAATGTGCTCGTTGAGCTGTGCCAATGGTTTGAGGGCACTATATACAGCGAAAGAGAGCCGCTCTTCAAGGGTTATGCCAGGCAGAATGAATACACCGAATATGTCACAAATCTCACCGTCCAAACGATCTTCGTCAAGTACAATATAAAAATCGGGGATGACCGGGTTCTCAATGGCGCCAATTTTCCGAATATCGACCCGGACGATAGCGGCAAGATGCAAAATATCTTGTATGGCTCCTCCCTGGATGTGCCCTGCCTTGCCCTGGCCGCAGGCGCTGTGGATTATATCCAGAATGATATCACCTCATCCCAGACGACCATTGAATTAGCCGATGCCTCGGAATTCCCCGCATCCGGGGTAGCGGGCATCGATGCGGAAAAGATACAATACACGGGAAAGACAGGCAATACGCTCACTGGAATCACACGAGGATATGACGGCACAGACGCAGCGGCCCATGTCGCGTATCGGGCATGCTGGGAAGAATTGACCCAGATTGTGTATCAGGTGGCGTCCCATCCGGTCAAGACCATAGGCGATGTCTTTTTGAAGATGGAAAGCGGCTACAGGCGCGGGTTTAAGGTGACCTCGATTGTCACCACATACACAGGCCAAACCGGGCATGAACTCGCAGGATATGAAGGAATGGCGGTATTTACCGTGCCCGCGAAACTCACAAAACAACAGGCCATCGATCTGCTGGTTGATGACGGCATGACAGTCGACGACGCAACCGATGTTGTGGATACCATAGGCGTGAATGACGGCATTGGCGTGAATGACGGGATAAGCGTCATAGATGGCATCACAATAGCGGACACCATTGGGGTGTACGAGGGGCTTCATACCCATACTTACTCAGGCAGCTCTAAAGTGACCCGATCCGGCATAAGCAGCGCTGATCCGACAGGCAGGTGGAATAATGATGCCAATGCCTATGACAGCAATGAAACGACCTATGCATATAATTCGGCGTTCGCTGACAACGATTTTTTTACGATATATTTTGACGAGACAAACCTTGGCGCGGTTACATCCAGACGGGTCAAGATCGTATATTCCGGTGGAGGACCAACCTATTATAATGATCTTAAGGTCAGGATTGGTTCGGAGGCCTATCAATCTTTCCCGGGCACGGGAGGCGTCGCAAACAAAGAGACTATTTATAGGACCTTTGGCGGCGCTTCCTGGGACCTCGATGTGCGTTTCATGAACGATGATGTGCATGGAGCGCCGACTACCCGCATCTATGAATGCAGCGTAGAGGTGACATATGGCCCGGGGATTAGCACCGACCCGGCGGATGGGGTTGTAAAAACAGGCGCTGCCAGCAAATCCGGCAATGCCACAAAAGACGGGAGCGCCACAAAAACAGGCGCTGCCACAAAAGATGGAGCTGCCACAAAGTCGGGGACCGTCACCAGACAGGGAGCTATTACGCTGGAGGGAAATTCCATTGCGGATGTGATCATCGGGAAGGCGGTGGTTTGTGAGGCGGACGGCTACCAAGACGATGGCGCAGGCACATACACCGGCACGCCCGCTGCCCTGATAGAGCGCCCTGATCATGTATTCAAGCATCTCTGGTGTGTGATCCTGGGGGCGCCCAGCGGGGATATCGACGCTGCAACTTTTGCCAGCGCCGGCGTTTTTTATGCCGCCAACAGCTATGCCTTTTCATTGCTTATCAATGAGCCGGTTGTGGCGGAGGATCTTCTTGTGAGGCTGGCCCTTCAATGCCGCTCGCGCTTTCTTGTAAGCGCTTATGGCAAGGCCAGGCTTATTGTGCGGCGGCTCAGCCAGGCGAGCGGGCATGCTATTCCGAAAAACGAAATAAAGCGGGATTCTATGTCTATACACCGGAGTGACATTGCAGACCTGATCAACTATTTTAATATTTACTATAACCTCAACCATAGCGGCAGTTCAAAAAACCCGGAGGATTATAAATCATCGAAAGAATTTAATGATGGAACATCCGTGGCTAAATACGGCAAGCAGACCTGGAATGGCAGCCAGGATCTGTTTTTGTTTAATGCTGTCACCCTGGATGCAATGGCATTGGATGTTGGCAACTTTCTGCGGCAATATCACTCCACCGTGCGCAAAATCCCTAAATTCGGGGTATTTCTGGATAACCTGGAGATCGAGCCGGGCGACATTATCGATGTGACGCACGATCTGGATTCCATGAGTGGGTTTAAGTGTGAGGCGCTAAAGTGCCTGCATCACCTGGGATCCCGCAAGGCCATAGATTATCAGGAAGTGATTGCAGTGGAAAACCGGTGGGGGGAGTAAATAACAATTAACAATTAACAATTATCAATTGAAAATTAAAAGATGGCAAAAATAATCCTTGGCATAGAGCATCTTCGATGCCCGCGCTGCGGGCGGATAAATGCGGTTGAAATCCACAGCGATCTGTCTAAAAGGGATTGGCTGATATGTAGATTCTGCGGATACCGGGCGGTCATAAATTTTGCGCCAATCCTGGATAAATATGGCCTGTCACACGCCATGAGCAGACCCGAGCGGCGGGATTTTGGAAAACACTTACAGAAGGATTTAACAAAAATTTAGCCGCTGATTTACGCGGATCGGCACGGATAAGAAATAAGAAATATCCGTGAAAATCTGTGAAAATCCGTAGCCTCCGGCTCGTAGATCCTACGGCTCGGAGAGCAAAAAAATAGGAGGCAATTATGAGCTTATTAGACTTTTCATTATGGGACAACTACAAACACGCTATCGAGGCGGTGAGCGGCGGCAAAAACACCGTTATTTTCGATGACCAGAACCTGCCATCTGTGATGGTGCGGTTCCCGCGCATTAACTTCGCCGATGTGGGTCTCGCCAAGCCAGGAGGCGCCCCTGCAGGGGAATATGGCGAGGCGATGCCGGCATTTCGCTGCGATGGCGCCTTCGGGGAGACGGGCCTGGTGCCATGTATTTACGTCGGAAAATATCAGGCGTATGGATATGGCGACCGCGCCTATAGTCTGCCATTCAAAGACCCGAAAAACACCATAGATTTTGATGATTCCAAAACATACTGCACCAACAAGGGCACAGGCTGGCATCTCATGACCAATGCTGAATGGGCGGCAATCGCCCAGTGGTCCCGGGAAAACGGCACAATGCCTCGAGGAGACAACAATTATCTTGAAGACATCGCCGAGCCACATGAAAGCGCCATCCCAACCCAGGCAGGCATCGTAAAGGGAACCTCAGGCACAGCCCGATCGTACACCGGCAGCGGCCCGGATGCCTGGAACCACGATCATGGACCCTTTGGCATCGCCGATCTCAATGGCAATGTTTGGGAATGGACAGACGGTCTGAAAATATTGGCAGGCGTGGCAAAAATTATGCCCGACAAAGACGGCACCGATCCTGGAAATGATTTCGGAACCATCGAGGCATCTTGGATTGATACAACAGTGGATATCACAAATGGCCTGACAACTGGGCATAAAATTTTAACCCTCAAAGTGGGCGATAACTGGACGGGCCTTGCCATCCCCGCAACGAGTGATGTCACCGGATCAGCAACCTATGGGAACGATGGCTTCTCGTTCACCGCCACTGATGAGCGGGTGGCCGGTCGTGGCGGCAATTGGTACAATGTCGCGGGTGCGGGCGTGTTTGCGTTGAATCTGAATGCTCTGCGTTCGGTTCCGGACACGACCATCGGCTTCCGTCCCGCTTACGTTGAGTAATCTGACATCTGAAAACCTGTAATCTGTTCCGGCCCCGCGATAGCGGGACCTGCCTACGCCGCGGCAGGTAGGGAAGGCGCATGACTGATCTACAAATCCGGCAGAAATGTGAGGATATGCTCCGATATGGATATATTGCCTTAAGGCAATTCCCAAAGGCGGAGAAATTCACCCTGTCGGCAGAGATCAAACTGACCATGTGGCGGCTTTTGCGGGATATAATTAAATGTAATGACACCTGAAGCATTGTAATAGTTATAAATTAAGGAAAAGGTTGTTTGAGAATTTTGTGTTGACTCATAACTCCAGGTGAAGATAGCTCCCGATTAGCGCTTTCTTCGCCGTTTAACTCGATTTAAATTGCCCTTTATTGGCCATTAAATAGGGATATTGTTCTTCATTTTTAACTGATTTTTGACCTGTCGAATTCCACCCCGGAAATCGGACAGGATTTTTGCGCCCTGACGCAGGCTGACCTTGGTTTGTCGCATTTTTCGATCAAACAATTCGCATTTTTCGATCAAATTGACAGTATGTAGCCATCCTTGTATGGATGTATGTATAAGGGCCCAGACAGACGCGCCCATCAATATTCCAAAGATAAAGAGGTATGCTGCTGATATGGCCCGTGAGATAGGGGTTGTTGTAGAATTTAAAAAGGCAAAAAAAAATAGCGAAAAGATTGCAGTAATAGGTGGTGGACCCAGCGGATTAGGCGCAGCTTATTATCTCAGTCTCATGGGATATAATGTGACCATATTTGAGGAATTACCAAAGCTTGGAGGAATGCTCAGGTATGGGATTCCTGCCTACAGGCTTCCACGAGATATCTTAGATGAAGAGATTAACTATATTATAGATACAGGTATAACCGTAAGGACAGGTGTAAGAGTTGGAAGAGAGATTTCAATGGAAGAGCTGCAAAAAGATTTTGATGCTATCTTTCTCGGTATTGGCGCTCACAGGAGTCAAATCATGGGTATTCCCGGGGAGGATATAGATGGGGTTTATGGAGGAGCAGAGTTTTTGCGCCAGGTAGAACTGGGAAATACACCGAATATTGGTAAAAAAGTAGCAGTAATCGGCGGGGGTAATACTGCAATTGATGTGGCACGGACATGCAGGAGAATGGGAGCAGATGTCACAATATTATACAGGCGAGAGCAAAAAGATATGCCTGCAAGCGCTGAAGAGATAGAAGATGGTATAGACGAAGGGATCAAGTTAAAAACATTTATGATGCCAGGATCTATTAATAAAGACAATGGAAGGCTTAACATTACATTACATAAATGTGAGCCAGGAGAATTTGATAGAGATGGAAGAAGAACACCGGTTCCCATACCTGATGCGGTTGTAAGGGAAGAATATGATACCATCTTTGCTGCTATCGGACAGGTTTCTGATACAAGTTTTATAAGTAGTTTCGATTTAAAAAGAGGACGGATTGAAATAGACAGGCTGACACTCAAGACAAATCTGGATAATATCTATGCTGGTGGTGATGCAGTAACCGGCCCAGCCCTGGTAGTAGATGCACTTGCAGCAGGAAAAAGGGCAGCTATCGCTATTGACAGGGATCTTTCAGCAAAAAAGGGAGGGAAACCCTATGAAGATCAGTATGATAAGATATTTATAACCATGAAGGTGCCAGGTGATACCATTAAGCAAGATATGGCCAGGGCTCCTAAAATTTCCGCTAAGGAAAGGATCAAAGATTTCAGAGAGGTGGAACATGG
>Ga0315547_1000643_pt1 | contig 32590 bp, 27 predicted proteins | sample SalMarSW160240MG_2_FD_202542 | JGI IMG/M metagenome (GOLD analysis project Ga0315547, IMG submission 202542) | Salt marsh sediment microbial communities from the Plum Island Ecosystem LTER, Massachusetts, United States - Salt Marsh Sediment SW1601-240 ...
TCGTAAAACCTTTGCTCGAAAAAGGTAGGAACGGTGACTGGGAACACACCCTGCGGGTCGTTGAATATGGAAGGTATCTATTACAGCACGAAGAGGGAGAGGAAGAAATTGTCATTCCAACCCTGTATCTCCATGACATCGGATGGAGCAGTGTCAACATTGATGATTTCAGACAAGGCTCCCCTGAAAGTAAAAGAAAGACCATGAGTCTTTCTCTCCATATGAAGCATGGAGCAGTTCTTGCAGAGAGGATCTTAGATGATTTGGGGTGTGGCCCAGGAAAAACCAATACTATCGTTTCTATCATTGCAATTCATGACGAACCTGATAAGGTCTTTGCCATGGAAAACCCCTCGGCAACCCTGGTAGTAGAGTCAGACCGCATGGACCGGTACGGACCGAAAAGTATTAACAGGTTTAAAGCTATGTTTGGGGATAATTATCTAACGGGAAATCAGTTGAAAAAGAGGGCGAACTATCTACGCGAGGGGATTGATCTCTGGTTCAGGACCAACACGGGAAAGGCATTGGCCGAAAAACTTGCCCGGGATACGGGGCTGTTAATTTAGCCCTCATTGAGGAACTTTTTGTAGAAACAAATGATGACCAGGGAGTTTAAAGTCAAAACAAACGAAAGCGCGTACGACCTGGAGGCCAGTGTCAGGTTGATAGGGCAGGACCTGTTAGTGGCCATATGGGGTGGCGAAAAACCGCATATCGGTGCGGTTGCCATAGCACAACCGCGGCCAAGCCTTAAAGACCCTGAAGTTATGAGCGCCACGGCTTCGGTCATTTGTCTGCCGGGGCACAAGGAAGATGAATTGGCCAAGGCCGTTTCAGAAATCCTTGCAGCAGCCTTGAACACACCAGTTGTTGTTACGGCCGGCATACACTGGGACAATATTAGTAAAGATGGTATTCAGAGGGTCATAGAGAACAGCAAAATTCTTGTGGACCTGATTCTGGAGAGGATTGCATCTTTACATCTGTAAGCTTTAAGAGAACTTTGTTACGCAGATAAATACTGATTACAAAGATTCCAAAAATCCAAGCCCCCAAAGAGGAGACCTTATGTCAAAAAGAATACTGATTGGTATCACAGGTGCCAGTGGTGTTATCTATGGCATCGAGATGTTAAAAGAGCTCACTAAAAAAGACCTGGAGACCCATCTTATTATTTCAGGTTCTGGTAAAAAAAATATTACCCTTGAAACAGATTATTCTGTGAGAGATGTAGAATCCATGGCCAATAAAGTGTATCATAATGACGATTTGGCTGCCCCTCCTGCAAGTGGATCTTTTGTGACGTGTGGTATGATAGTTGCCCCATGCACCATAAAGACATTATCTGGCATCGCTAATTCCTATTCCGAGAATCTATTGGTGAGGGCAGCGGATGTTACCTTAAAAGAGAAAAGGAAACTGGTTTTGCTGGTTCGGGAGACACCGCTTCACAAAGGTCACCTTAACCTTATGACAAGGGCCGCTGACATGGGAGCCCATATACTGCCACCAATACCCTCCTTTTATCAACACCCCAAGACTATTGAAGACATTATTCACCAAACCATCGGTAAGGTCCTGGATTATTTTGAAATTGAGCACAATCTGTTCACACGGTGGGGAGAAGAGATTTAAAATAGATGGGTCAAAAGAACACCAAGCATGGAATAAAGAACTGGCCTAAATCGGAGCGACCCCGAGAACTCTTGTTGGATAAGGGCCCAGGATATGTATCGGATGCAGGATTAGTGGCCATACTTCTTCGCACAGGGATTGAAGGAAAAGATGCAGTCACATTAGCAAGAGAGTTGCTCAAACACTTTGGAGGTCTCAGGGGATTGCTGAATGCCAACAAAAAGGACCTGGAAAAGATAAAAGGGTTGGGAATTGCCAAGATCTCCCAATTGCTTGCAGCCACTGAGATTGAAAAGGGAATATAAAGATATTAATACAATTTTTATATATTGAAATAAATCACGATACTTAGCTGTTTAAAAGGGGAAAAGAAATGTCGTGCAAAAAAAGATCCATAATCATCCCCGGACTGAAACCTACCAGCATCCGACCGCAGAGTCGCTGCTGCGGCCCGATGTGGGTACCCAGGCCCAATTCCGCAAGAAAAAACCGCACGCCAACTACCGCTACGATTCATCGTTAGATCCCTCCATGTCATGGGACGAATGCAAAGTCCGTCACAGCGTAAAATAGAGTCCCTTTCCCGTATTGAAACAGTTAAACAAAACAGATCGGCAAAGATAGAAATTATCTTATCTTTGCCGATCTGTTTCAATCTTAACTAAATCAGCAAACAATAACCACACATATCCTTGACACACCAACAGTGCTTACCTATATTCTTAACATTTAAGAACATGACACCTATTATTTTTTATTGAGGTAAAGATGGGTAAAAGAATATGGATGCTTCTTCCGCTCAGCCTGTTGTTTTTCCTTTCCCAGTTTTATCGGGCTACATCTGCTGTGATAGCATCTGAGCTTATGCGAGATCTCAGTCTCACTGCCGAAAATCTGGGTTTTTTAAGCTCGGTCTTTTTCTATGCATTTGCCTTGATCCAGATTCCTATGGGAGCGTCCATGGATATTTTTGGGGCGAAAAGGCTGATCCTCTCCCTTTCTTCTGTGGGTATAGTTGGTGCGATAATTTTTGCCTTGGCACATTCATTTCCTGTTGCTCTTATAGGAAGGGCATTGATGGGAGTAGGGATGGCCTGTGCCTTAATGGGGCCCTATAAACTCATCTCTATCTGGTTTCCGCCTCGTGCCTTTGCCACCACCTCCGGTCTTATCCTATCTATCGGGACCTTGGGAAGTATAGTGGCTACCGCACCTCTGGCATTTGCAGTAAATTGGATAGGCTGGAGAAAGGCCTTTCTTTTGATAGCACTTGTTCACCTTGTTGTTACCATTTGGATTTATAGTGCGGTAAAGGATTCCCCAGATGAATACCAGGAAGGGAATGAATTGGATTTACATAAGAAGGAGTGGGTGAAGGAGTCGATGGGTGGGATTTTGTCAGTTCTCATGCTTCCATCTTTTTGGCTTATTGCCTTAGCTGCCTTTGTTAGATACGGTACATATATCTCGATAGCCGGCCTTTGGGCAGGCCCGTATCTGGAACACGTTTATCATATTCCGCTCATTGAGAGAGGGAAAATATTGATGTTATTTCCTGTAGGATTTCTTTTGGGTGGCCCTATCTTAGGTTTTCTCTCAGATCGAGTGTTCAGAAACAGGAAGTCTGTGGCGCTGCTTGCAATGGCTTTCTATACTGTTTTTTTCTTTCCCTTGACCAGTTTTTTCCCCACACCTTCCCTTATCATGATAGGAGGTATTTTCTTTTTCATTGGGTTTCTAACATCGTGCGGCAATGTAATGTATGCTAACATCAAGGAGTTGCTCCCAAGCTCTATTAGCGGGACTGCAATGAGTGCAGTAAATTTCTTCACCATGGCAGGTGCAGGCGTTTTTCAGCATGTGATGGGGGTTGGTATCGATAGATTTTCTCTCCCCCAGGGGCAATTACCGGCTGAGGCCTTTTCTTTTGCCTTTGGTCTTTGTTTTGTTTCCGCTGCACTGGGTACAGTAGCATATCTCTTTGTTAAAGAAGTGCATCCATGAAGGGCCAGGGGCTGGCCCTGTTGAGTATACCATGGCTAAAAGGTATAGTCTTACACGTGATAAACTCGGTCTTTGAATATTGGATTATACTATTAGAATGTCTTGCTCTACAGGGCTGGCATTAAGAGTTGAAAATTGAAAATAGACAATTGAAAATAAAATAATTCCATTCATGAAGAACCGGGCGCTGTTATTTCAGATGTTTGTTTCTTTAAACTTACCCGCTGAATAAGATACATGGTCACCAGGATTATAAATCCAAATACCTTGTAGAGATCGATCGGCCAGAAAAGCAAGGCGGTGGCAAGCACTGTGATTGCCCTTTCCCCTATATTCATTTTTCGCAGGAGATACCCTTCCCAGCACACCGTGAAACCAAAGAGCCCAAACAGGGCGGAAGCTGCTGTAATAATAACCTCAATGACAGGGCCTTCAAAAAGCAGGGGGGTATAGGCAAAGAGAAAAGGGATTATATAGAGACCCTTTGCAAGCTTCCATGCAGTAAAACCAGTCTGCATAGGCTTGGATCCGGCCACCCCTGCTGCTGAGAATGCCGCAAGGCATACCGGTGGTGTGACATTGGCATCCTGGCTGTACCAGAAGATGATCATGTGGGCTGCAAGGAGTGAGACACCCATCTGGACCAAGGCCGGCCCTGCAAGAACAGCAAGCATTATGTAAGATGCCGTAACCGGAAGGCCCATTCCAAGAACGAGAGAAGCCAGCATGACCAATATGATCGCAAAAAATAGAATCCCATGAGAAAGCTCCATAACTACACCTGAAAAGGTTATGGCTACGCCGGTAATTGCCACAACACCTATGATGATTCCAACGCATATCAGGATAGCCGCAGTTGATATGGTATTTCTGGCCCCCATATAAAGGGCGTCGAGGATATCCCTGATACCCATCCGGGTATCCCTTTTAAACCAGCTTACTACTATAATAGCCCCAATGCCAATACAGGCCGCATACGTTGGGGTATAGCCTCTTAAAAGGAGCACAACAAGGATAATTACAGGAATGGTGAACTGAAATCCTTCTTTTAAGACATTACCTAATCTGGGAAGGTCTTCCTTTGGCGTTGGGATGATCCGTTGCTTCAGGGCCTCAATATGGACAAAGAAGACAACAGAGGCAAAGTACATGATAGCCGGGATAGTAGCCACTGCAATAATCTTGAGATAAGAAATCCCTGTCCATTGTGCCATGATAAAGGCCCCTGCACCCATAATGGGCGGCATAAGCTGTCCCCCTGTGGAGGCAGCTGCCTCAACTGCCCCTGCGAAATGTGCCCTGTACCCAACCTTTTTCATTAATGGAATGGTAAAAGAACCTGTGGCCACGGTATTGGCCACAGCGCTTCCAGAAATGCTCCCCATAAAACCGCTTGCAACCACAGCTATCTTTGCCGGACCTCCTACCCTATGACCAGCAACAGACTGGGCGAGTTTGATGATGAAATCACCTGCCCCTGATTTGAGTAAAAAGGCCCCGAAAAGAATAAAGAGGATAACGTAAGTGGATGAGACAGTACAGACGATGCCAAATATACCCTCATCTGTCAGATACATTCGGTACAAAAGGCGTGTTAGGGCAACACTCCGGTAGTGAAATGTTCCAGGGATAATGTTTCCAAGAAAGAGGGCATAGAAGACAAAAAGAAGAGACAGGGTAGGGATAAACCAGCCAACCGCCCTGTATGTTCCATAAAGCAGCAAAATAAGTGCCAGAGCGGCAAATAGATAGTCTCTCAGGATCGGGACTGAGGCCCTTTCAAGATGAAGCTCCTCTTCGAAAAGAAGGATATAGATTGCTACAACTGCAGCCAGGAAGGAAAGGATGACATCAAGTGACAAGTATCTCTGGGGGTGTTTCTTTGACATGGGATATAGGAAAAAGACCATGATCAGGACGAAACCAAGATGTACAGCGTTCCGATAGATCCCTGGCATTACACCAAAGGTATTCACCCAGATGTGGAAAAGGGACATAATAACTGCGATGACATAGGTCGTGGTTTTCCATCCTCCAGGGAGGATTCTAACAAAAGATCTTACTTCCTCAACCTCTTCCTTAATGCCCTTGTCGGATTCCCCAGGAGATATAGGGGATGAAGATGTTGGACTTTTCTTATTCAAATAAGTACCTTTTCGTAGTCGATAAGTGAAGGGATTACCGGATCGCTTTCTCAGCGATCCGGTGTGTTATTTAGGAGCCTGGGGGAATCAGGCTATCGGGTATTTTCAATCCGATTTCCCGATAATACTTCAATGCGCCCGGATGTAAGGGACACGGTAACCCGCTTGTTGCCAATTCAAGTTTCATGAACTTGGTTGCCTTATGTATAGCGTAAAGATATGGCAGGTTTTCATATATCGTCTTTGTCAACTTATACACGATAGCAGCATCTACATCTGCCCTGATCCCTAAGAAATTAGGTTGGGCAATGGTATTGATCACCTTTTTTTGTCCCGGGTATGTATTGGCCGGGATGAGATATTTGAAACCTGGATATGCGGTCTTTGAATTAATGGCTTTAAGCTGCTTGTCTGTAAACTCCAGGACCTTTACCTTCATTCCGGGGGTGGCAAAAAGCTCAGTAACGGCAGCAACTGGTGGACCAGCACAAAGGTTTGCCCCTTGTATTCTCTTGTCTTTCATTGCCTTAGATGACTCAAAGTATCCCAGATACTCTCCCTTAACATCATCCCTTCCCATGCCAACTCCACTCATAATAGTGAGCCCGGATCTTTCTGTGCCACTGCCAGCCCTTCCGATTGAGAACCTTAGGCCCTTGATATCCGTGATAGTACCAGTCTTGACCTTATCTTGGACGATTACAAAGTGCTCCACATTAGGCCATAGGAGCGTAATGGATCGGAGTTCTTTCATGGGCTTACCTTTGTATGTGTCAGTCCCATTCCAGGCCATCTTTCCAAACAACCCCTGAAGAATAGCCATCTCCACTTCTTTTCCTTTGAGCATATTGATATTTTCTCCGGATCCTGCTGAGGTAATTGGATTGACCTTTATAGGGGCCGGTTTGTCTTGCCTCAACTTGATGCTCCAAAGGGTTGAGAGGGCCACACCAACGGGATAATAGGTGCCACCAGTTGTAGCTGTTGCCAGAACCAGCTCAATTGTCTTTTTCTTGGCTGCCCATGTAGATCCCGTGGGAAGAATCATAATAAAGGTGGTAATTATTGCCAATGCAATTAGTTTGAATCCAATTTTCTTTCTCATAATATATCCTCCTTTTTATAACTAAATATGAATACAAAGATCTTACTAAGAAAATAAATCTTTTCACCTCCTTTCTCTATTTTCATTGTCTTAACTAAAAATTTAACTATAATACGTCAGAAGAGCAAGTCAAGGTATTTTGCTTTTAAAATTTACTTGGAAGCTGATAATTGTGTACAGGATCTTGAAGTGATGCTAAAAAGTACATTCTGGAAATTATCATGAAAAGACAAGAGTGGAAGAATTTACTTCTAATCCTTATTCTCTTGAGTCTTCCCATTTTATTCTCATGTGCAAAAAAGGGTGACCTTGAGGAGATAAAGAAATCCGGGAAAATCACCGTTATAACGAGGAATAACGCCCACTGTTATTACACCTACCGGGACAAACCCATGGGCTTTGAATACGATTTAGCCAAGGCCTTTAGTGATTATCTGGGTGTATCATTAAACGTCGTCACATCCCACTGGGAAAAGCTTTTCAATGTACTCAACGGTGGAGGGGGTGACTTTATCGCAGCCAGCTTGACCATCACGCCATCACGAGAGAAACTAATATATTTTTCTGGTGAATATCTTGCCATCCAACAACAGGCTGTCATTCATACGAGTAATTATAAAATAAAAAAGCTTGAAGACCTAAAAGGAAAAACAATACATATTCGCCGTAGCACATCCTATGAGGAGCGATTGAATGAGCTTAAAAATGAGGGCTTAGATATTACTATCCAGTTGCATGAAGACACACCCACTGAAGAGCTTATCAGGATGGTTGCAGAAAAAGAGATCGAGGTCACTATAGCTGATTCCAATGTCGCCTTCTTGAATCGCCGATACTATCCCGATGTTAAGATTGCCTTTCCCATAGAAGAGCAGCAATCTTTGGCATGGGCTGTAAAGCAGGGAGAAACAGGACTTCAAAAGGCAATAAATGAATTTTTTCAAAAGATAAAAGAGGATGGAACCTTTGCGAAGATCTACAAAAAGTACTATTCAAATGTTGAGATTTTCGATTACGTGGATCTCAAAAAATACCACCGAAGACTTAAGACGAGGCTTCCGAAATATAAAGAGATCATAAAAAGGTCTGCTGAAAAACATGGTTTTGACTGGAGATTGATTGCTGCTATGGTCTACCAGGAGTCCCATTTTAATCCAAGGGCAAAAAGTTTTACGGGTGTGAGAGGCATGATGCAGCTTACCCTGGATGCGGCTAAAGATGTGGGTATTGAAAACCGTCTCGATCCAAAACAGAGTATCACAGGAGGCGTCAAATACCTTAAAAAGCTTTATGAGAGGTATGATGATGTAAAAGATCCGGATAGGGTGCGTATCACCCTTGCCAGTTATAACGTGGGCCATGGGCACATCGTGGATGCCCAGAAGATTGCAAAAGAAAACAATCTCGATCCTAATAGCTGGAACTCTTTGCAGGAGATTCTACCGTTTTTGCGCTATCGTAAATATTACATAAAAACTACAAATGGTTACTGCAGGGGCACAGAGCCGGTTCGCTATGTTAACAGAATAATGACCTATTATGAAATACTGAAAAGGGAGGCTATCTCCTAACCCGGATAAACCGGAAAAGTTAAAAGTGAGCTAAAGTTAATGAATCGCTTCGCTCCATCTGTTTTACAAAATAGCTAAAATCCTTAACTTTAGGCACTTTAGTTCATTTTAGGCACTTCACACTTTTTTGAATTCTGATTTTAGTTTTAAATTTTCTGCACGTTTGAGCTCAAATTTATTTGTAAGGTACTAAGGATTAATTTTTTATTGCATTCCAGATGAGCTAATGATAGAAATCGAAGGATAAAATATCATAACTAAAACATTTTCAATTAGAAAGATATTATAATGACCAACAATGTTTCAACGTCATTGCCAGAGACGGCTTCTGAAACACGACAGAATCTGGTGAGGGATATTATCTATCAGATCCGAAGGCTCATGCAAGCGGGCGAGCTCTTTACCAAGGAACTGAATAAAACCTATCAAGTAAGCGCTCCACAACTCCACTGCCTGCTGGCCCTTAATGAGAATGGCCCTTTACCTCCTTCACGGATTGCCAGACACATTATGGTAAAATCGAGCACAGTAACCGGTATTATTGATCGTTTGGAACAAAAAGGTCTTGTTTATAGAATAAGAAATTCCCCAGACCGTCGTGTTATCACTATTCAGTTGACTGAAGCGGGCAAGGAGTTAGCCCAAAATGCGCCTCCTCCCATACAGCATAAGATTGTAGACGGGCTTAAAAAACTCCCTGAAGGGGAGATAAAACAGATCATCCTCAGTTTATCCAAACTCACCCATATGCTGGATGTTTATGATTTGGAAGTAGAATAGTTTTTTCTCCGCACACAAATTTCATTAGCGTAACACCTATCCCCGTATGCTGATTTTATATTTCGATCGATGATTTTTTTACTCTGTTTTTACTCTTGACAAGACATGTAATTCAGTATATTTCTAATTATAATTATTTGAGTTAATACAATATCAACTTAATCGTTTTTAATAGAAATAAATATACTCAATATTTTTCTTGCTCCTCATTACGTTAGCCAGCAAATCGGGTTAATAAAACCACACCCGTAGAAAGTGAGACTTTCATATTCGTAATTGGAAGTCTCAAAACCTTAGCGATAGGTCCATCATTGTTTCGGGAATTCATAAACCGTAAAAAAAGAAAAGGAGGTAGATTATGATGAAAAGAAAGAATTATATTTTTAAGGTAGTAGTGCTTGTTTTTGGAGTTTCTTTTTTAGTTTTACCCTTTAGCTCTTATGCTACCGCTGCAGCAAAGAAGCTTGTTCTTGCCGATGTTGGGTGGGATAGCGTTCAGGTGCATAATCGTATCGCTGGTTTCATCTTAAAACATGGGTATGGATACGAGGTAGAATACATGCCGGGCGAGACAATTCCACTTTTTGCTGGTACAGCGCGCGGGGATATAGATATAAATATGGAAGTGTGGATTGCTAACCAGAAAGAGGCATATGATAAGGCCATAAATGCTGGTAAGGTCATTGACCTGGGAAGCAATTTCCCTGATAGCTGGCAGGGATGGCTGGTTCCAACCTACATAATAAAGGGAGATCCCAAGCGAGACATAAAACCAATGGCACCGGATTTAAAATCGATTGAGGACCTGCCTAAATACTGGAAACTCTTCAAAGACCCCGAAGACCCAAGTAAGGGGCTTTTCTTTAACTCTGTGCCTGGATGGGAGTGTACAAAGATCAATACGGAAAAACTCAAGGCCTATGGATTAGATAAATACTACAATGACTTTATAACCGGTTCTGATGCTGCTTTGAATGGCTCTATGGCCGCTGCCTATAAGAAAGGGAAGCCATGGCTCGGTTACTACTGGGCGCCTACGTGGCCTCTGGGAAAATACGATATGACACCTATTGAGGAACCGCCCTATGATAAAAAGGTGTGGGATGAAAACTACGGCTGTGAGTATCCATCCGTTCGCGTGAATATCATTGTCAATACAAGCCTTTCAAAAAAGGCGCCTGATGTAGTGAAATTTCTCAAAAAATACGAAACGACCCAGGCTATTGCCAATAAATTCCTGGCCTATATGCGAGAAAAGAAAGCTAAAAAGGAAGATGCTGCGCTCTGGTTTTTGAAAAATTACGAAGACCTGTGGAGTGGATGGGTACCGGCAGGTGTAGCGAAAAAGGTTAAGGCGGCTATGAAATAGTCGGTTGCTAAATTGGAAAATAGCGATTCAAAAAATAAAACAGCGGAGGTTTGTGTTGAGGTACAGGGATTATGGAAGATTTTTGGCAAAAAAGCCAATGATATTCTTAACTCTGAACTTCGCTCAGCTACCAAAAAGAGTTTACTGGAAACAACCGGATGTGTGATGGCGGTTCGTGATGTATCTTTCACCGTCAAAGAGGGTGAGTTTTTCGTTATTATGGGTTTGTCAGGGAGCGGAAAATCTACACTGATCCGAATGCTTCTTCGCCTTATTGATTCAACAAGTGGCAATATCTATATAAACGGAGAAGATATTTGCCAATACGACAAGAGGCAGCTTATGAATTTCCGCCGTCACACAACTGGTATGGTTTTTCAATATTTCGGCCTTTTTCCGCACCGCAACGTCCTTGATAATGTGGCCTATGGTTTGAAGGTACAGGGCATTTCGAAGGAAGAATGCTATAAACGGGCTCAGGAGGCTATTGAAACTGTAGGGTTGACAGGATGGGAGCAGTATATGCCCAGTGCCCTGAGTGGAGGAATGCAGCAACGGGTAGGCATTGCCAGGGCACTGACCACAAACCCAGAAATACTGCTCATGGACGAGCCTTTTAGTGGGTTGGATCCATTAATTCGCCGGGAGATGCAGGATGAGCTTATTGAACTTCAAGACAAAGTACAAAAAACGATTGTATTCGTTACCCATGATCTTCATGAAGCCCTGAAGATGGGAGACCGTATTGCAATCATGAGGGATGGGGAGATTATCCAGATCGGTGTCCCGGAAGATGTCATCTCTAAACCTGCTGACGATTATGTCCGTGAATTTGTGCAGGATGCCTCGCCAGCCAAGGTATTTACCGCTGGCAGAATCATGGATGAACCTGATGCCCTGCTCTATGAATGGCAGGGACTAAAGGCTGCCCTACACGTTCTGAGCGCCGCAAAAGAAGATTACGCCTTTATGGTAGGCAGGAATAGACATTTTTTGGGGCTATTAACATTAAAACGTCTGAAGGGTCTCATCCAAACTAGTGGGGCTTCTCTTAAGGAAGCCCTTGAACCAGATCCAGCTACAACGAGTCCGGAAGCGGTGCTTGAAGACCTTTTTCCTATTGCAGCAGAGGCAGATTATCCTATTGCTGTGGTTAACGACCAGGGAAGGTTTTTGGGAGAGGTCCAAATCAGCTCTATTTTTGAGAACATGGTTCAGGATAAAGGGGATGGGATAGATGAATAATTTCCCTGAATTTTTTAGGATACCCCTGGCGGACTGGGTTGATGCACTCATGGACTGGCTGCTTTCTCAATTTGCCGGCCTGTTTGATGCCATTGGGCATATTCTTCTGTTGATGCTCCTTTATATCGAACGCTTTTTCCTGTGGTTACCCTGGTGGCTGGTAATTGTACTTGTAGGGCTGATAAGCTGGTGGGTCATGCGGAAATGGTGGATGGGACTCATTATGGCCGGGCTCCTTGTGCTTATCGGGAGCTTTGGCTATTGGAAGCTTGCCATGATGACATTGGGACTCACCTCCTCTGCTGTGTTCGTTTCTCTGGCTGTTGGGATTCCCGTTGGCATTACCATGGCAAAGAGCGATCTTGCCGAGTCTATTATAAGGCCTATCCTGGATGCTATGCAAACCATGCCCAGTTTTGTGTACCTTATTCCTGCGCTCATGTTTTTCGGTTTAGGTAAGGTCCCTGCACTGTTTGCCACTCTGATTTATTCAGTGCCGCCAGTTATCCGCCTGACCAATGTAGGTATACGACAGGTGTCCCACAATGTGATAGAGGCAGCCCGAGCATTCGGTGCCAGCCCCAGGCAGATACTCTTTGATGTTCAAATACCTTTGGCTGTCCCCTCCATTATGGTTGGCATTAATCAGACAACCATGATGGCACTCGCTATGGTAGTGATAGCATCCATGATTGGGGCCAGGGGTCTGGGCCTGGAAGTTCTGCTAGCAATCAACCGGATTGAGGTTGGACGGGGATTTGAGGCTGGAATTTGTATTGTTTTTCTGGCTATTATTATTGATCGGATAACTCACGCCCTTGCAACTCGACAGGAGAAAACGATCGGCATTTAGTACGTTCTATTCTTATCAGATAGGATCTTTTTAGAGCGATCAAACATCTTTTCCCAATAAGTAGGTATTTTCACTATTTCTTAAGCTCTCTGATAAGGACTGGCAGGATCTCATCGGATGCAAAACTGGTGACAATTGATTTCCGATAGATTTGATAAAGGAAAGTTAGTCCAAATTTTTGCTATGGCTCAGTGCTTTTCATTGAGCAATCTTTTACCTCAAGAAACTTAAGAAACAATCTGTCCCGCCCTGACACTTTTAAGATAGTTCGAACAATATTCATCATTTCCCATAAGCATTTCCGTGGTCTTAAGCACAGCCATGATCTTATCGTCAATAGGATCGATGATAGCGGCGTCAAGGCCGGCACACATAAGTAAAGCCAAGAAGGTCCTGTTGATAATCTTCCTCTGAGGAAGACCGTAGGAGATATTAGAAAGACCGCATATCGTGTGAACACCGGGAAATTTGCTCATGATTCCCCTCACCGCATCCATAGCCATAATTCCTTTTGTGGTGTCGGTGCTTACGGGTTGAATAAGGGGATCAATATAAATCGATTCTCTTCTTACACCTATTCCCTCGAGACCTTTTACTAACCTCCCAGCCCTCTCAATCACATCCTGTGAACTTTCTGGCATTCCAGAGTCATCCATGCAAAGGGCCACCACACTACAATCCTTCTCCTTTAGAAAGGGCACCATTGCATCATAGCGTTCCTTTTCCAGGCTGATGGAATTGATCATGGGACTATCCTTGACAATACCATATGCCATTTCCAGAACCTCCGGGTCCGGACTATCCAGGCATAGAGGGATTGTAACTACTTCTTGAATTACCGTAAGGAGCCATTCCATATCCGCCTTTTCGTGTCCGATCCTGGCCCCAGCATTGACATCAATAAAGGCCGCGCCCGCTGCCTGCTGTTTTTTGATATCTCCCTGGATGTAGGCACTATCTTTATTCACAACCGCCTCTTGAACTTTTTTCCGTGATGTATTTATTCGTTCACCTACAATATAAAACATGATTCTATTTTTCCCCCTTTCTTGTTCCGGAAGGAATCCTTCCGGTTTCTGCCGTAGCTGCTGCCATCGCCACACCCATAAGGTTCATTGCAAAAGGCAAGTGGAAATCAGAGATAGAGATTTTTTCGCCTTGCCCCTCAAGGGATGGTATAAAGAGCAGTCGACTGATAGGATATCGGTATAGCGCTCTCCTTTCTGGATCATTTCGAAATGCCTCCTGTGAAATGACAATTATTCGTGCGTACCGACATCCGTAGTTTGCCAATTCATCGAGGGCCTGACTAAAGTAACGGTCGCTCGTTGCATCCACAATGATAAGGTTGTCTTGTGCAGCATCGTAGTCATTTCGCAATTCTGGGAAATACCAATGCCCTTCTGCAAAAAATGGTGTTTCAGCCCGAAAGGAAAGGTCTCTTGGAGGTTGGTTCAAAAAGATATCTGTACTTTTTCCTCCCAAATAGAGATATTCCCACTTTGAAACCTGCTCCTCGCTGTAAAGCGACACCATTTGATTTCTTACATTGAGCTTAACAAATTTATTTTCAACCTTGGGATCCACTGTAACCAACGGGCCATGGACACTTTCACCAAATGTATGCCATTCCATGGCACAATGTCCGGCCTGGTCAAAACGATCTACCCAGCCAAGCCCAGTCCCTATATAGGGTCCAATAAAAAAAGCTGTCTTATAGGTACTATTTTCATTCATTACCTCCAAAATGGACTTTTTCAATGAAACATCATCCAAAATCAACTGGATGATATCCGCACCCCTTCTAAAATGCTTTTCCACAATTTCTGCCTTGGCAAGTGCCTTCCCTTTCCATGCGTTGATGAAGAGAAAACCGAGTCCTGCATAGAGGACATCGCTTTTGCAAGACGTAAAATTGTCCTTTAGAGCGAAATATCCTAATGATCTATTAAAGATTTGGGCCGCTTTTTCAGGAATTTCCGGTCCAAACCAGAGGCACTGTGAAGGCATTTTCTGCGTTAGTTTTGTGAGAAGTCTGCCTTTCAGTGTCTTGGATGCGATTAGAATAAAAAGGGCATCATCCTGAAAATGGGAAAGGGGTTCCCTTGGAGAGGCTACTCGTATGGAACATCCCAAAACCTTACCCCATTGGCTGGCCACGTTTCTTGCCGCTGCATCAGCTACTCGATCAAGGGGGGCAAAGATTATTTCACCCTCCTCTGAAATATCTTCGAAAATTGTCCTTGTTAATCCTTCAAAATTTTTAGGCACAATTTTAAGCAAACTTTGCAACGGATTGTCTTCATGAAACATCCTGGCTAACTGATGCATCTCCCGATAATAGTTCTTTTCCCAATTCCGGGAGGCTTTTTTCTCCCAGACATTCTCCTTAGAAATCCATTCATTTTGAGATACTCCCTTTAACAGAAGACTGTTTTTTTGCTCAAGAAGATGCAATTCGCCAGCCGGGGTGAGCGTTTTTTTGGGACGACTTCTTCCGATAGTAACCGATTTCACCCGGTTTCTGGGAAATTCCCCAACACTTCTACCGTGAGCCACACCATAGTGGAATGCGAACAGGTAATAAAATACGAGATCGATGAAAGGTTGGATGGCATCCTCTATCTTCGGCAGGAAAATGCTCTTCTCCTGGCTATAGAGCCTGATCTTATCCTGTTCCCTGTTAACATAACTCACCGTAGCAAAGGGAACTCCTGCGCGGTAAAGCCTTTTCATGATTCCTAAGGCCTCTTTAAGCCTGGCTTTGCTGGTTGCATTAACCAGTATAAGAGTTTCATTCAGATCCTTTTTTAGTGCGTAAAGAGAAAGATCTCGGTAATCAAGGGATTTGCTAATAGCTGTCCAGGTATTTTCCTCAAGCTTAAACGCGACTTCCCTGCCTGTTCCGGTAGAAAGCGTGGCGTCAAAGATCATACTGGCATAACTTTGGGCACTCTTTGAGGCCAGTGATTTGCAGAATGCTGTTATTTTTTCATCTCCAAGGACGTGCGAAATAATTTCAGGCAACTCAAGGAGCCTTTTCAGAAAATTCAGGGCCTCTTTTTCATGGCCCAGTTGTGAGGCAAGCCATATGCAGAAAAGTTCGAGGCAAAACAACATACACACCGTGCTCTTGATTCCCGAAATAGTGACCTCTTCGCCACTCAAAGCAGTAATGACGCCACCGCTTTTACTGGCAATCAAGGCCATATCTGCGAATATTTTTTCCGTAATGCCAATCATGACTGTATTGTGTGCCCTAAGCTGTTTGGCAAACTGAATCATATCTGCGGTGGTGGAAGACCAGCTTAAGAGAATCACAAGATCTTTATCCGGAACAATAATCCTTCGAATATCATCTACTTCAGCAGGGCTGAGCACCAAAACATCCATTTCCGGAAGCAACTTTTGAATAAAATTTTTTCCAATGATTCCCATATTGTAGGAACTTCCCGCTCCCGCCAGAACTAAGCGTTTGAGGCCTGAAAATCCCTGTCCAAGATGACGGCGCATAAAATGTTCCCTGATTTCAAATTGGGGTAAAGCATCTTCCTCCGGTATATAAAAACGCAGGATTTCAGCCAGCCGTTCCGGGATCTCGTGAAGATGGGTTTCATAAAAGGATCCATAGAAATCTTTTTGGATTTGAGGGGGGATCAGTACTGTTGTAAAAGACTCTACGTCAGGTAATGAGTTGCCGTCAAAATCTGTAATTGTCACCTCTCTATGTAATGTGCTATCTTCAAGGCGAGTGCTAATTCGAGCGAATATCTCTTCGCCATCCAGATGGAAAACTTTTACCTCAAAAGCCTTCAGAAGTCTGTCTTCCTCTTCCTGATACTGCTTTTTACGGACATTTATTACCTCCTTTATTGCGCCGTTTTCCCGGAGTTTTTCAATGGCTTCACTCTGACGCCTTCTCAAGTTGCGGAGTTCCAATGTTTTTTTATGTATCATTGCTTGGGGAAAGAGCCCCATGGCTGCATTGATATCGGAGACTACCATGAAATCGTCGTTTTCTATACGGCGAACCACGAAAACAGGACGATTGTGGGTTGCCACGTATAGTTTTCTGGGCGATTGAAGGCTTATTCCTGCCACTGCAAGCTGGCCGCCAGCAGATATCATGCGCTGTGTTGCCTTAAGAAAGGCTAGCTCGTCCAGCTCAGCAGGGGATTTTTCCTTCACCTGGTGATATACATAATAATCTATGGCCTGACTTCCAATACCGTATTCCTCAAGGCTTGCCTCGACTTGATTGCTGATAGCCTCGTAACGCCTTTTTTCACTGTGGAGGAGTTCAAAATAATAGCCCCAGAGAAGCGGGAAATATTCCGCCGAATTTTCGCTCCTGAAAGAAAATCCTCCAACCTGCTCAAGGAAATCACGCAGTTCTGCTTCTACCTTCCCGTCGAATTGTCCATTGAGAATAATGGCTCGCTGCTTGGCCTCGTCAAAGAATGGATGAGCATTTTTGATGGACACAGGGGCCTGGTTGGCCCAGCGCCCATGAGAAAGGATGGGCAATGAAAAATAGCGCAGGCAGACAGCATCTGTTTGACCAATGATGATAGAATCATTAATAGGCTGTTTTTCTGAAAAATTTTTCAAGAGATCCGGAAGAAATTCCTTCTCCTGAAGGTAGGAAAGAGCCGAGGCTGCTGCCCAACCGTAGACATTACACCCCTTTTCAGCTCCATAGAGGGTTCTCCAATCAATGGAAGGTAATTTTTGGGCCAGGGGCCACCTGGTCTCCAATATTTGCTGCAATATTTCGTGGATTTCCGGCCTGTGAGGCAAGCGGCAAAGCAATGCGGCATCCAGAAGCCTAAACACACATCGGACCCCATCTCGGTCAAAATCTGAAGAAAGTTTGATAGGGGTTTCAATCAGGTAACGCCAGAGGTATTCCTGGGCACATGGGGTTCGCTGCGACCAACCATAGTCCAGTTGTATAGGCGTTTGAGTTTTTTCTTCTAAAAAGGCTTTTTCAAAAAGCTGGTCGAAGGCAGTGAGAATGGTGGATGGATCGATTTCTAGGTCTCCTTCTTCCTGACGTTGAGAGAGCGTTTCCGAAAGCGCTTTTCGAATGATAGATTGGATGACAACGGACGAAAGGTCAAACTGAGTGATGAGTTGCTGAATTAAACTTCTCAGGTCTTTTTCAGAGCGAATAAAAAAAACGGGAAGTGGCCCCGGTCTACCAGGACATCCAGGGGAAAGCCTTTTTGGATTCTCGGCGTCCAAATTCACAAGCTCATCAAAGGAAGGGTATTCCAGGTCGCCGCGCAAAAGCGATTCATAAATTTCAAGGGAAAGCCCTTCGAAATCCAGGAGCCTGCGTTGACGCTCATGGGGTGGTATATCAGATTCCGAAGCCCAAATGGGCATCAGTTCTTCTGCCGGATTCTTGTAGGCCACTTCACGGAGAAGCACTTCAATCAATTGTGCCACAGAGCCGATAGACTTTCTGGCTCGAATGGGCTCCCTATCGTCACCGAAGAAGCCCACTCCTGTGCTATCAGGAGCACGGTAAATCATGGCCGACATAGCCGTGAGCACACGGGTTAGGTTGTTTCCCGCTCCCCCAAAATATGCCACAATCCCGCACATAAATGAACTCCATTTACATCATGCTTCTGCCGGGTTTACTGAAACAGAAAATTTCTGATACGATGGACCTGAAAGAAGTAACATTTGGTTCATTGCCTGATTCACAAACCCTAAAGCCTTGTGCCTTAGGACTACTAACACTTTACTCTTGCATTATTGCAACAATGCCTTTGCAAGTCTTGTGGCCGAGCCAGCATCATGAGCATATCCGTCTGCTCCTATTTGATCAGCAAAGTCTTGGGTCACAGGGGCCCCACCTATCATGACTTTAACCTGCTCCCTGAGACCGCTTTTCGAGAGGGCATCTATGGTGGCCTTCATCATGGGCATTGTGGTGGTGAGAAGGGCAGACAAACAAAGTATATCTGCATTCTTGTCCTTTATTTCTTCAACATATTTATCTGGGAGAATATCTGCGCCAAGATTATAAACTTCGAAGCCCGCACTTTCCAACATCATGGCCACGAGATTCTTTCCTATATCATGCAGGTCCCCCTTTACCGTTCCTATTACGACCTTGCCAGCGGTTACAATATCTCCTTCGGCCAGGAGAGGCTTAAGGGTATCGATGACAGCGCTCATAGACTTGGCAGATCTCAATACCTCGGGAATAAACATATCTTCAGACTCCATCTTTTCCCCCACGATATCCATGCCTGCCATAAGCCCTTTTTCTAATATTTCCTTGGCGGAAACCCCCTCATCTAAGGCAGATTGTGCCAGGCTTGTCAATTTTTTTTCGTCGCCTTCAATGAGTGTATCAATTATGTTTTGAAAATCAGCCATTTTTTCCTCCTTTGTTCTTAATTAAAGTAAGATTTCGTATCTTTCTCTGATCAGTTTATCCACATCTTCGGGAATATAAGATCTTTCTTCCTCCCCAAGTAGTTTCTGAGCTATTTTCCTGGCCCTACCACGAGTATTTAATGATCCCTCTTTTTCCCATTTTTGACGGCTCTTCCGGTCGGCTATGCCATTTCCGTTAAAATATTCATCTCGCATATGTTCCAGGGTGTGGGGGGAGGTCATAAAATTGCCCCCAGGACCCACGGAATCTATGATTTCTAAAGCCAAATGTTCAGGATCTACATCAATTCCTTTGAGGACCCTGCAACTCATCCCGATAATCTCATCATCGATTACATATTGTTCATAGGCCACGGATATCATGGATTCCAACATCCCTGCCGCGTGATGGACATAGTTAGAACCAGCCATGGCCGCCAGAAGACTTGTAAATGCCTTTTCCCAGCCTGCCTGGGTATCGGGTACCTTAGAATCGGTCAGCCCTGAAGAATTGTAATTCGGCACCTTAATATAGTTCGACAATTGGTGAATCGCCGCATTCATCATGCCACATTCCACTGCTCCACCTAGGTAGCCCATAGTTCGAAGATTGGCCATACCAGGAATGCCGCCGTACAATATCGGGGATCCAGGGTTTGTTAACTGGCAGATAGTGATGCCAGCAAGTTGTTCAGCATGGATTTGGGCGAGAGTGCCGGCCATGGTGATAGGCGAGGTAGATCCTGCCATGGGAGCACAGGACAGGGCCACTGGAATTCGGTTCCGCACAGCCTCTTGCATGATAAGCGTTGTTTGAGTATCGAGTTTTAATGGACTAATTGCAAAGGATGTTATGACAGAGATAAACGGCTTTTCCTGAAGCTTTTCCATACCTCCAGCCACCAGGGAAGCCAAATCAAGTACCTTGTGGAATTCTTCTACATCATTTACTCCAGCCATTACGTGTTTTCCAGTTGCCTTGAGGCAGGCGTAAAAGACATTCACGTCATAGGCCGTTGGAGGAATATCAGTGGGTATGCAAGGCCGAAGAAAAAAGTGGATGTTATCCAATTGATCTACGAGCCTTCCGAGTTGATACAGGTCTTTGAGAGTGCTTGGCCGGGACTCGCCGGTTTCAAGATCCAGAATACGTATGGCAGCGCCCCCTGTTCCCAGATGAACACGGTGTTCTGTAAGGTTAAGATCATTTTTCCCATCCCGGCTAAAGAGAACCACCTGCTCAGGGGCTTTGGACGCCTGTTCCATGACCAGATCCCCTGAAAAATAGATGCGTGCATTATTTCTATCTATGGTAGCTCCAGCATTTTCAAGCATATTTAGAGTATCTTCCAACCCAGACTCAAAAGTAACACCTGTTTTTTCCAGGATGCTAAGGGATGCTTCGTGGATCGTTTTAACCTGTTTTTCCGATAGGGGCCGGTATTGGCCACCTGAAAGACCTTTCAATTTCATGAGCTACACTCCTTGATATACCGATACATTTATAGTAGGAAATCCCATTTTGGACGCAGATTAACGCAGATTTTTTGGATTAAGAAATAAAAAATTATTATCTGCATGTATCTGCGAAGATCTGCGTCCTAATTTAATTGATGAGGCGCTAAACCGTAGGGCTCTCAACAATCGCATGCACTGCATCAGCCACATCCTTTGATAGAGGTTCCGATTTATGTTCTGCCAGGATTTTATTCACCTGCTCGGTGGCTCGTTCACGCAAATCCTTGCCGCCCTTGGCCTTCCAGCCATCGTAATTTGCACGCTCGAAAAGTTTCGGATACCACCGCTTTCTATAGTTTTTAAGTGTGTGGTCGCTGTCAATATGCTGGCCATCAGGACCGATTTCATGGATAATATTTAATGCAAGGGACTCGTCGCTAATCTCTACCCCTTTCATAAAGGCCTCAAGCCAGCTCAAGATTTCATCACAGATGACCAATTGTGGCAGTGAACCGCACAACCCGGATTCCAGGTATCCCACGTCGTGAACAAGGTTGCCTCCGAACAGGGCATCTGTAAACAAGGTCAATGCCGCTTCAGCAGCGGCTTGCTGATCCACCAGTTTAGATTCGCTACAGCCCGCAAGGCTGAAGGAGGGAAGTCCTAAATAATGCGCAAAATCAATTGCTTGAGCCCTTTTCTCCGGGTCAGAATAAGGCTGAACCGTTGTTTTCATGTCTAACATGTTACCACCCCATCCAGGAAGGATGAAGGGCGCACCCTCTCGCTTCAGCTGTGACAGCACCAACCCTGCCAGGACACCGGCGTTGTTTACCGCCATGGTTGCTGCAATGGTAACCGGAGCTGTTACCCCGCCCTGGGCGGAAGGAATATAAGCAAGAGGAATTCCTTTGTCCGAGAGATAAAGTAACTTTTGCAGCGCTTCCTTATTATGTCGCAGTCCGGTGGTAACATTGATATAGCAGGCAGCCAATGGATTCTGTTTTAATTCTCTCTCTCCTCCTGCTACTACTTCGGCCATTTTAACAGCATCCACACACCCTGGGAATTCTGTGGTGACGAAAATAATGGGCTTTGTGGTATTATTGAGCATGGCCTCCATCTGGTAGCGGTCCGCAATATCCTGCGGAACATCTGATGGTAAAAACATGCACATTACGAAATCAATGTGATCCAAAGCGTCGCACACGGTCATCCCTTCGACAATATCCTGCAGGATAGAGATTCGATATTCACCTGTTCGATGGTCCAGAATATGAAGACAGTCCGATCCCGTTCCGAAGTAGCTTCGATGCCCTTCCGCCCGGATCACGGGATTGCCATTTCTGTCGCACAACGTTACGCTTTTTGGCACGGTGCTGAATGCTTTCTCTACCAAACCCCCTGGGATGTGTACCCTGTTTCCATCGGTCACAGATGCCCCTGCCTTTTTCAGCAAATCCACCGCCTCCTGCTCATACATCCGAACCCCTGTATGTTCCAGAATCTCCAAACATGCCCAGTAAAGCTTCTGGCATTGATCATCTGATAATTTTCGTGCATAGGGGCTATTTATAGAGTGCTGATTGCTGCAAATCTTTGTCATTTATATCCTCCTTATTATATTTTTTCTACCTAAAGAACTTGAAATTAAAACTGTAACGATAGATCACGCTGCAAAAAAAGGGGTTTTTTTATGTTCTTTATTGCAAACCCAAATTTTAAAACGTAATTCCCTTTATTCTTAATATTTCGATCTGGAATAACCAGGATAAATAATTATTCTCTCTAAATACTCCGAAATTTCAAAAATCTCCATAACAAATTGGTAAAAAATAGGTCAATAAATAAATATATTGAGCGATCAATGGAATTCCATTAACATGCTTAGAGAATTCGAGAGATTAATGAATTACTTATACAACTTGGCAATACGTGGTAGTTTCTATGCTCTTGTGATTAGAGACCTTATGAATATTGACAACCCATTTTTGCGATCGTTTTTGAATTGTCACATTGAGTGGGTTCTTGAAATTTCTTTAATCAGTGATGTTCAGCATATGAAGATTTCTGGTAATGCCGTTATAGAACCACTTTTTTCACCTTTTTACCCACAATGGCATGGTAGTGCAAAGGTTCTCCAGAAATGGAAAGGCGGTGGCAATAGCGCTTCATCTGTAAAACGTGAAAACTATCTCCCACCATGGAATCAAGCACGTTTTTGAAGCCACTATCGTCATTTTTTGAAAGAAACTTGTCCTTGATATTGAAAGCAACCCAGGCATCATCTTCTACAATATTCAGTGCATTTATGAAGGCACGGGTGGGGATATCATTAAACCCGAGGGCTCCTATAGTTAATAGTACATTGAAATTCCACATTCCCAGTTTTTTTTCCTCGTATTTTTTGGGCTGGCTGAGGTCCATTACATAATAGTCATCATATATACCAGGGCGATCTCTTTGCGTTGCATCAAAGGCCTCGGGTATGATGTCAACGCCAACAAGCACATCACACCTTATTTTCTGCTTTAGATATTCCCCGACGATGCCATTACCTGCGCCAAAATCGAGGGCTCTGAGGTTTTGTGATCCCCCGCTCTTTTTTTGTAATTCCTTTTTCAAAAGGCCGCAAATAACCTGAGGAGAATTGCATTTCAATCGCTTATAGATGACTTCTTCGTAAAGGCCCGGCATCTTGTAGAATCGAGCATAATCATGTAGAAAGATTTTTTCGTTACTATCTTCAGAGTGGACAATGATCCATTCTTCGCTCTGATCCATCCGGAACTCCGAGCTAGGAAATTCGATTTCATACTCAGAAAAACCCATAGCCACATCCTTTCATTTTATTTGAAAGGATCCCACCGGATGATCTGTTTTTCATATGAAGGTGGAAACACACGCAAGAATTCATCATAATAATACAGCTCCTTAAATGAGTCGAAGGGCATGCCATATGCTGCTTTGGGTCTTTCTTTTATCTCTTTGGGATCAATTATTTCGGTTATGATCTCATCCATCACATCGTCTATTCCTACGCCCATGGAAAATCTGAGTTTTTCACGATTTGCGATCTTTTCTGGAAGCATATCTCTAAAGGCCTCTCTTAAGATAAACTTTTCCACTTGTTTTTCTCCATAAATCTTCCATTTCATGGGAATTTTCTGACTGAAAGCCACCACCTTTGAATCTAGGAAAGGGGCTCTGTATGCTACAGCATTGGCCATCCATCCACGATCCAGACGTCCAAGGGAAGTATTGTAGGAAATCTCCAGCAACCTCTGTGCAAGCCGTTCTCTGTGTTCATCAGTCTTCACCTTGGGGTTTTTCAGGACCATACGATAACCACCAAACAATTCATCAGCACCTTCACCCACCAGAATAATATTGGTATGTTCTTTAGCCATTTTAGAGACATAGTAATTTGAAATAATTCCGTTTATTTGGTCTCCGTCAAAACTTTCCAGATACCATACCGCATCAGAAACAAAATCAGTAATATCTGTATAGGAAATGTTATAGATATGGTGTTCCATGCCCAAGAATTTGGCCATTAGTTGGGCATTTTCCAAGTCCGGGCCAGGAGTGTTTTTAACAGCACCAGTGAACAGTTTTAAATCAGGATTAAATTCTTTGGCTATTACAGCGACAATAGAACTATCCAGGCCACCGCTCATGGCGATACCTCCTACGCCGTCCATCCTCTTTTGTACCGCCCCTATAAGCAGTTCTCTCAGCGTGCGAGCGGTTTCTTTCAAGTCCCCCATTTCAGGCAGTTCAGGAGTAAATGGTTCAAATTTCTTCATCCCCTTTCTCGTACTGTACAAACATCCTGGAGCAAGCTCATGGATATTGAATTGAACATGATCCACTAACCCTTTCATCTCCGTGCTAAAATAGAAGACACTGTTATCTGCCCCAAAAAAGAGTGGCCTGGGTCCCACATGATCTCTTGCTAATATTACTTCATCGTCCTTTTCCACAATGGCGCAAGAAAAACTTCCATCCAGCCGTGAGAAACAATCCCTCTCATACTTTTCATAGTATTCTTTAAAAAGTTCTATATCACTCTGACCTTTAGACCTCTCATTATACAATTCGCCATCAAAGAGTATGTACGGCGTTTCTTCCAAAGCTGTACAAAAAGTCGTTGCGGGAGTCAGGTTGACTTCATTGGCGCCCAGCGCTCCCCTGTCATCAATGAGGGTTCGGACAATGCTATTATCCGGGCCTCGATGACGCATCAGCCTTAGCATCTTCCGCAATTGTTCCGTACTATCAGTAGTGATTTTTCCGTGTTGTGAGATGATGCCAGCTATACCTGCCATGTATATATCCTCCAAATCTATTTTTATGTTTTATTTCAGAAAACCTTACCCAGATTGGGCGTCGAAAGGATGCCTGCCATATACCTCACTAAGACATCACGTTTGATGGATTCCATTCCCGGTTTTGTTCTATATCGTCAAATCCCCTTCAGGTTTATCCTCTGCGGTGACCTTTTCAGTAATCCGGATACCTTTTTTCAGCCCTGAAGTGTTTAGTCTATACCTTTTCTACTAATATAATAAGAATTAAAATAGTTTGAATACTAAATATTTTATATCAAAATTAATTTTACTGGTCAAGATTTAATTTTAAACAGACTTAATTTTAAAAATATAAGGATATTTCTCAATCTGCGCTTCTGACAGCTACAACTTATAGATAGGGACATTCTCAAGGATTTCTGTCTCAAACTGGGCATTTTGCTGGATGAGAATCACTTGTAAATATCCGACCTCTCAGAGTGTCGGACATTTAGTTTGCTATTGCAAGTCTGGATTTGACAGTTTCATATTGTAAACTTATAAGCTCAGATCTGTGCCGGTTTACAATTTCGCGATAGAGGAGGGGACGCCTGTTTGGGTAAATCTCTTCTTCCCTTCTCCATTTTTGGATTTCGTTAAGATCGATACCGGCCTCGATGATGGTCTCTGTAGAACCTGAGCTTACCAAGATATCTCCTTGCGGGCTAAAGACAGCACTGTGGCCTGAAAAATAGGGCCCTGGCCTGTTGGCATAAATTACAAAAACCTGATTATAAATGGCGGCACCCATGAATCGACGCCACATATAATCAACGGGAAACGTTCCCGGAACAGCCGAGATATTCACAATCACATCAGCGCCTTTAAGCGAAAGGACCCTCCATACCTCTGAAAATGCCGCATCAAAACATATAGTGATGCCAATTTTTCCAAAAGGAGAATCAAAAACCTTCAGTTCTCTGCCAGGAATAAAATTTTCAGTCCAGTGCACATGCGTTTTAGTGTAACTCTGGGTCAAATCTTTGTCTATGTAAGTTGCAACGTTAAAGTACCTTTCACCCCATCTTTTTACTTCCCCAATAATGACCCTGGCATTTAAAGATCTCACAAATTGATAAAGATCTCTGGAAATACCGCTATACATGACTTTCATCTTTCTGTATAAAAATCCTTCAGGTTTTTCAAGGGAAGGATGACCATGCAAGATCAATTCAGGAAAAATGATCAGATCATATGCTTTATAGTTATCAATGATATTTTTTACCCCTTCAACATGCCTTTGGATATTTTCAGAGTTATAATTTATTTGTGCTATGCATATTTTTTTTATCCTCTTTGATTTCTTTGCCATCTTATTGTGAACCCCTTATTTGCGCGTATAAAATAAACACGTGATACTATGTCTGAACGATCCACACAGGGATTTTGTATAATTTTTCTAAATACAAATAAATCAGGCAGATGAATGAGATTTTACCTAACTGGCCAGGAATGGAGGAATATATTTTTTCTGGATATCTTCTTCCATCCGCTGCACATAAATACGGGCTGAATCATCGCCATACATTTCTTCTCCATAGCGATAAAGGCTGCCCTTATCTCTATTGATATTTTCATTAACCAGATCATGGTCAATTCCGCTGATATGTCTCTTGGCGATTTTTTCAACGATTTCATGGATTCCTGAACCTGATTGCGCAGGATTCTTGGCCCGGAACGCGATATAGGGAGGAATTCCTAGTTCAACAGCTGCTTGTCGGTGAACCGTTTTTCTAAGATTATCGTTTTTGTCTTGTATTTTCAGTCTCGGAGACATTCGCATGACAATTTGAATTAAATATTTATCCAGATATGGGGCTCTTAATTCAATTGAGTGAGCCATTGTGAGTTTGTCTTCCCTCTCAAGGGTATCGGTATAGGAAAGAATCAAATCCTCCCAGAGCTTCTCATGAAGCCTCACATACCCGAAATCACTTAGGACATCTTTATACCATGGGTAACCCGCAAACAGTTCATCGGCTGCCTGCCCAGTAAACATGACTCTGATATCATCTTCGGCCGCCAATTTAGCTGCCAGATACATAGGAATAGCCACCTCGACTTGGAGGAGTCCACTCTCTTCCACATTTCGAATGACTTCAGGCAAGATATCCTCAACCATAGCTTCTGTGATGATGGTCGTTTTGAGCTCAAGCCCTAGGTCTTCAGCCACTGAACGCGCTGCAATAATGTCTCCAGATTCCTCAGTTCCGGTGCAGTAGCAGATAATGTTTTTCCCCTCGCGCTGTAAGAGTTTTGAGATGAGAACAGAATCAATACCCCCAGAAAATATAACGCCGATCTGAGATTCGGTAAGCCCTGTCAGTCTTTTTTTGACTGACTTGATTAAGGCATCCTTGTAACTTTCCACGGCATCCCTGAAATCAACGATATCGATCTGGGGAAATTGAAGATGAAATCCTTCACTCACCTCTGCACTGAAATTTTTCATACTGAGGATATCTCCGGGATTTAACCTATTAGGAGTATCTTTTCCATTCCATAGGGCCTTTTTCTCGGAAGCAAAGTAGGTGACGTTCCCATTCGTGATATAATAGAGGGGTGTTTTGCCTATGGGATCCCTGGCCACAACAATAGATTCACCATCTGTGACAGCAAGGGAATATGTCCCGTCAAGGAGTCCTATAATTTTTTTTGTGGCATCCAAAAGATCGCCCTGATAAACCTCTTCCAGTAAATGAACGATGATCTCGCTATCACTACTTGTCTTGATTTCATGTTGTTTGTACAAAAGGGTTCTTAGTTTTTGATAATTATAAATCTCTCCATTGTGAATCAACGCAAGTTTTCCGTCACAAGAAAGATAAGGCTGGGTCATTTTTTCGCTGCCCACAATCCTCAGTCTTGAGTGACCCAGTGCGATGTGACTCTCATTCGAAAGATTTTCCTTTAGTTCATCAACTTCATCCACCTTAACTATCCTTCCATCAAGATATACGCCATGTGTGTCCGGTCCTCTGTGTTCCATTTTCTTTAACATGTCGTAGATATCCGTTGACTTGATTTTATTGTTAATAACAAAGTGACCACATATGGTACTCATTTTTTACTCCTTTCTTTTTAATTTTTATCCTACTACCAAATCTTGAAGCGCCGAAAGCCTGTCTTGTACTCCGTAATCAACCGGACAAGTTCAACCTTGATAGCCTCAGGCTCATGAAACTCCCGCAGTCCAAAGAGGAGTCCTTGGCGGCCTTCCACTGCTCTTCATTCTGCTCCATGAGGACAACGAGAGTAAGGATATTTGCGAACTCAATCTCTTCAACTCGTTTGACCGTGTAAGTCCTTAAGGCAGAATCGTATTTCATGGAACCCCTTTCTTATCCATCCTTTTTTACCTCTTCAATCACGTCAATGATTTGATCCCTGATCCCTGGGATTTTTTCTACAATTCTCTCCCATGGAGGAAGATCGCGGGTGGATCGATATTCCTGTTTCATCCTTTTTTCCGTATCCATTATAGCCTTTTGGAGACCTAAGCTATTGAATTTGTCAAATTCCGGGTTCATAGCGGTGTATCTTAAGAACATTCCCGAGATATTTTGCGGCACATCCAAAAGCTCTCCTACATTGATGATGGCATCGGTAATCACTTCATTCACGAACTCTTCTTCACGATCACGGTCGTAGTGCAAGGCGTTAAGCTTGGCATTCTCAGCATATTTTTTTATCAATTCATCTGCTACCGATTGATAGGTCAAGGCCAGGTCTCGGAAAAAATGACTTGAGATCTCCAGCCCTTCTTCGACAATAAGGGCATTCAGAAGCGTAGCAATTATGTCAACAGACATCCTGTGTAACCCTTTGTCAGCGTCCGATACCGAGATTTTCTGGTGCTTATGATCAAAATACCCTCTTGTAAACTCAACCTGCGCTATCTGGTTGGTTTTACGGTAGGCCTCTATAAGGGTCAGGATTTCCACACCCCAGTTAATAGTATATTTCATTCGCTGCAATAGCTCTATGTCAATGACAAACTCTCCTGAAAGCTGGTAATTGAAAAATAATAAAAAATCGATGATGCGGAGCATCTTTTCTTCACCTGTATCCGTAAACTTCCGTTTTAGCGCTATAAGAAGCGGGTCTACCAAAAGCCGCTTTACCCGGCCGAAAAACTGCCGGCCATCGCTTCGGGCATAATAGGCTTTAGCAAATTGATAGTTAAAGACCTCCACCGGGAAAAAGAGCCTATCCAGTTGTGTCCTCTTGAAGGTCTTTATATCTGCGTCTAACAGGCCAACAGAGGTGGCGCTCAGAACAGTGGCAACACCAAAGGACATAAATACGTTTCGACCCTTACCGCGTTCGCTCAGGTCTATACCGCCGGATTCTAACATTTCGTACAGACGTTTGAAATGAGGACCGTCGTTCCACTAGGTGAACACATTAGTCAATCCAATATCAGCGATGATCTCTTCCAATAGACCTACATCCTCTTGAGTGGCTGCATCAAGCCCGATAATGATATCATTAAGATAGGATGCACCCTTTAATTCTCTCAGTATGTTTTCAAAAACCGGCCGGTTTTCAGAGTTGGTGAATTCGGAGGCCAAAGCCGGAATAACAAGAACAGGCTTTTTCCAGCGTGAGTGCCGGATCAATTCCTCCAGAATGTTGGCCTCATCTGATAGCTGATAGAAATTTGTAATTTTGGTAGTCTTCTGTGAATATTCTGACATGAAAATCACCTCTGATTATAGGACTAATTTTTTTAGCAAGAACTTATCTGTATTAAACTGCCATTAAATTTACTTAAATATTATGAGTTGATATAGTGCAGTAGGTAAATAAGGGAAATCATGTATTTTCAGAGGATAATTACTGTAGGCCCTCTTCGATTCCGTTCAGCTCACCAAGGTATGTGGAATACACCGATGGAGTTTTTCGAAATATCCTTCAAAAAAAAGAGTCTCTTCTGTTTCATAATCTACGTAATTCAGTCTTGAGTGACCCAGTGCGATGTGACTCTCATTCGAAAGATTTTCCTTTAGTTCATCAACTTCATTAACCTTAACTACCCTTCCATCAAGATATACGCCATGTGTGTCCGGTCCTCTGTGTTCCATTTTCTTTAACATGTCGTAGATATCCGTTGACTTGATTTTATTGTTAATAACAAAGTGACCACATATGGTACTCATTTTTTACTCCTTTCGATTATTCAAATATGGCCATGTGCAATAATTGCTAATCCATTGATATAATTCTCATGATCTTTTTCTCTACCCTTTTTAAAGCTTAGGAATCAGATCACCATGCCACTGATCAGAACCCGTGGGGGAAGGGAAATTTTCCTCGTTTAATTGCTCTACGATTTGTTGAGAATTCATGCCCTCCTTTTTAAAGGTTCTACTCCTTTTTCTGGCACGCCTCTTGACTATGATATCCCACCTCTGCTCAAGGAGTTTTAGAGAAACTGTGACAAGCTTTTCTTCATTTGTCTTTGGCATCTTTGCCTTTAGTCGCTTGATGCTTTTGCGTGCTTCCTTACCAAGCTTTACAGGGAGTTTCAATCTGTCTTGATCTCTCTTACCTGCTCTAATATTTCTAATGCGTTGCTCAAAAAATTTTAACATGACCTTTTACTTTTACTTTGTTCTGCTTCTGATCCTTCATGAGTTTCATGTGATCCTTCTGGTAAAAAATCATAGTCATGTAATTAAGAGTTCGGCGAATTCAAAACACCGCTTCGAGTGTTAGCAGGGACAGCCACAGAAGACATCAAGAACAATGACTTTGAGTAAAAATGTATGAAGCGCTTAGATAAATGAAGTTCTTAAAAAAAGCAGCTTGCAGCGAACCCATCATCCAGAATATGTTTCTTCATTTATAATCATTTTAAAAACCTAAAAAATAAATCGCCAGCAGACGCGACAGAAGGCTATGAGAGTTTTCATAAAATGAATGTTTATATATTCTGATATATGAAATATATTTTCTGCTGAAATAATATTAACTGATAATATATCAACTCATATTCTTTTTGTCAAGGGCTGAGGGTACGAGCTTTAAAGAAAGTATAAATAAAAGAGTCATCTTTGTTTTGATATCCGCTATGCAATAATGGTCATCAAACCCATTAGACGTATCTTCATGGTAAGAGCTGACCGGTCCTATACATTTCCTTTTTTTAGCTCTTCCCTTACCAAGGCATTGAAAGTTGATGATCCTTCAATCTCATTTTTGAATGTTTCTGGATCTTTCTGTAACCGCTTTTGAACAAAAATATTAATCCTGTTTTTAAGTTCATATGGCAGCGGCCTATCTTCTCCAGTAGACTGTGAGGTATCATCAGGATCGCCAAAAAGAGGGTACCGTTTTCTCATTTCTTTTTCTGCTTTATCCTCACTGAGGCCGTGTTCTCTAAATTTAGCAAACAGACTACGTATACTTACATCATCAACCTTTAAAAGTATTTTTGTTTCAAGATTGCACATATTAAACCACCATCGTATATCTTGGTCTCTGACACCTTCATTCCTCTTTTTTGCCACAATGGATCTAATTTTTTCATCGCTAAACTCTTTTTCCAAAATGAAATCACCAACATTCTCGGGTAAGTCTGGAGAGTCATCCTTCAGAGATTCTTTCTTTGCCTCTTGAATAATATCATGGAAAGCACTTTTAGCCTGTGAGGGCGACATACCCACTATCTCTTGAAACATGGATACATATCGATCTTGGATATGTTTTTCTTTATCTGTTGATATCTCAAGCACTTTTAAGAATATACCCATGATCTTTTTCTCCTTAAGATTCAAAAAACAGCATGGCGACTAATACGTTATGTTATATGAAGTGGTCGGAGACGATTTGGGAGAAGGCGTCAATCTCCTGACCTTTTATCTGCTGTTACATTGAGTTCGGCAACTTTTATTCTTTTTTGCATCCTTTCCCTGTATTACAATCTCTTCTCACAGTAATCACAAAAGAACCACTCATCGCTTCTCTCTATTTCACCCATAGTAATAATGTCTTCTTTTCTGAGCTCTTTCCAATCTTCCTCTTTCATGCAATCTCTGCATTTCACGCTTCCGTCTTCCTCATAAATCCCAACTAAATCATCAATTTCATGAACTCTCATGCTCTTTCCTCCTCATTTTCTTACCTTCCAATGTGCAGCGTCTCATCATTTTACTTCGTTCATGCGTATCCCAGACCTGCTACAATCTTCTACAGGGGCACTTTAGGAAGCATGTTTCCAAATAAGATAGTTAATTAAAATATGGCTCTGGATAAGCCTGATTACATTGACAAGTTTTCTCCTTTGCCTCAATCACATATTTTCTCTCAGGGGCGGCCCGGGCAATCCTTTGTTTGATATTCAAAGGGGAGTGGTATAGCTATATTAGTTGTTTGTAATAACTCTTCAAAATGACTCACGGTAACGGCTTTGTGAGAAACTCTCGGAGTTAAGTCCATCTCTCGATAAGTGCATCAAAGAGCTCCTCTTTTTTCTGATATCGTGGTTGCGTCTCAGGGACAGTCATTAACGTAGCCATATTTATCGTTTTTGTGCTAACAACTAGCGAAGCTTCGCCTCAAACCGACGAGTTATGCATTTAATGGCTTAAGTGCCTAAAGTGCCTAAAGTGAGCTAAAGTACCTAAAGTAAATAAGAATACTTGATATCTCTATTGACTCTTATATA
>Ga0315547_1000645_pt1 | contig 32534 bp, 36 predicted proteins | sample SalMarSW160240MG_2_FD_202542 | JGI IMG/M metagenome (GOLD analysis project Ga0315547, IMG submission 202542) | Salt marsh sediment microbial communities from the Plum Island Ecosystem LTER, Massachusetts, United States - Salt Marsh Sediment SW1601-240 ...
AATGGAGAACCCCTGGATCACGATGGCTCGAGACACCAGACACACCAGATAGACCAGAAAGACGAGACAGGCCAAACAGACCGGAGGGAGAGTTATTCAACATAGTCAACAACGTCCCCCATTATAAAATCCGGGATGCATCGATATTCGATAAGGTGGTCCGATACCTGTTCGATAATATCGGTAACATCACGACAGCGAAGAAAATAGCGGATTATTTCAAATCGCAGCGAATCAGAACCTCTGTAGACACGATATTGAATTACATCAACTACATCGAGACGAGTCTGCTGATCGACAAGGCGCCGAGATATGATATAAAAGGAAAGAGACTCTTGGAGTTTTTCGATAAGATCTTTTTGAACGATATCGGGCTTCGGCATGGATTGATCGGGTATAAAGAAAAGGACATCAACGGACTTCTAGAAAATATCGTTTTCAAGGAGTTGCAGGCCCGGGGGTATACCATGTCTATCGGCGTCATCGATAAAATGGAGATCGACTTTATCGCCGAGAAACAAAACGATAAACAATACATACAGGTATGTTACAGTCTGGGCAGCGAGGCGGCTATCGAAAGGGAATTTGGCAACCTGGAGAAGATCAAAGACAACTATCAAAAGATGGTGATCTCAATGGACAGATTCTTCCCAGCCGAGAGAAACGGGATCATTCACCGATCTATAATCGATTTCTTGCTGGAATTAACCTAAGTCAGCCTCTCCGCAACTCGTTGTGGGGGATCTCCGAGCGCGGCGGTAATAAAGCAGAAAACATACATTTTCTCGCCTTTCTCGCGTGCTGTTTGAAACAATCAAACACCCCTTGACACCCCTCATCTATTGGTATAAACATCCTGTTCAGCACTGAACAATATGGCATAGGAAAGCACCATGCAATTCTCTGATAAGACCTTTGCCGTTCTGGATGCCCTGCACAGGGAGAAGATCTCCAACCAGCGCCAGCTTGCAAGCCATGCTGGAGTGAGCCTTGGCCGGGTCAACTATATCTTGAACAGCCTCATTGAGAAGGGATTCGTTAAGATCCGCAATTTCAGGAACAATCCCCACAAGGAGACATACTTCTATCTCCTCACTCCCAGGGGAATCAAGAAGAAATCGGCCCTGGCCGTGAGGTTTGTGCTCTCCAGGGTGGAAGAATATGAGAAGGTCAGGAGGCAACTGGCCGGGAGATTGGAAGAGCTGGACCAGAAGGGACATACAGCGATCATCTTCGTCGGTCCCCGGGCCGTAAAGGAACTCATGGATCAGATCATTGAGGAGAAGGGTCTGAAGGTTTGCATAAAGGATTCTTTCGGGGATAGGGCCGGGCTCCAGAACAAGGAGGTTCAACCCCGGGATGTGGTCGTGCTCTTTGATGAGAGCGGGAAAGGACCGGATACGGTATCCAGGGCCTGGGCAATACCACGGGATCAGATCCTTTCCTTATGGTAAGCTCTCCTGATTTCGCAGGCCTTCTCGTCGTCTCATTTGTAATGCAATTTCAACGAGGCATGCGGTTACAGGAGATGTAACCCAAGGGGCGGAGCTGTATACAGCGAAGCCCATCAATGTCGCTCTCAACGCTTTTACCCCGCTTACCCCGCCTGCCCCGCTTGCCCGCCGTACTTTTGGAGGAACAGGGGCGATATAGGATGTTCCCCATTACATTAGGGTCTTGGGGCCGGTAAGTTTACAAGTTTAAGAGGTCCCCCATTACTCTGGTGTAAGGCATTCTGTACCTAATGAGAATAGGCTCTGCCAAGGATCTTATGGTCTATCAGGCGGCATATGCTCTCGCTATGGAGATATACGAGCTGAGCAAACAATGGCCGCCAGAGGAGAGGTACGCGCTCATCGATCAGATAAGGAGGTCGTCTCGTTCTGTATGCAGTAACATACGCGAAGCCTGGTCAAAACGTAGGTACGAGGCACATTTTATCAGTAAATTGACGGATGCCGATGGGGAGAATAGTGAGACTGATACATGGCTAGATTTTGCAAAAGATTGTGGGTACATCTCAAATGAAGATCATGTCAGGCTGAGCAGCAAATGTAAGGGAGTAGGCACGATGCTGGGCTCAATGCTGAAGGATCCATCCCCTTTCCTTCTGAGGCTCTGACCTCCGACCTCTGTCATCTGTTTGAGACGCTCCCAACGCTCTTAACGATACTAACACTCTCAGCGTTCGCATGAGTTATTGATTTACAAATGGACGTCCCTCAGATCACGCGCGTCCCCAAGATCACAAGTTACAAGTTGTTTTGGAACCAACGTCCCCCTTCACGGGAAGGTCTTTTGGGATACCTATCATTTTCTCCAAGAGTCGCAATGGTGGAGTCGTGAGAAATTGGAAAAATATCAGATGCAACAGTTGGGGGAATAGCATACAATGAAGATAGGGCTTCCTAAAAGGCATTTTTTAGCGCTTACTTTTTTAACGTTAAGAAAAAAGCTCGGGAAAAAGCTCTTTATAAGTACTTACAAAGACCGAATACACAACTAAGAGGCCAATATCATAAAACTGAATGAATTTATTTGATTAAATGTTGGAACACTAATGGAAGTCGGTATTAAGCCAGTTACACTGGGTATAATCCCTGCGCGTGGGGGCTCAAAAGGGGTGCCCCACAAAAATATCCGTCAATTAGCGGGTCAACCATTGATTGTTTGGACTATCGAATTAGCCCTGTCCTGTCCTAGCCTAGATCGGGTGATTGTTTCTACTGATGATGATGAAACAGCCAGTATTTCTCAGGAATGCGGTGCAGAGCTGATATGGCGTCCTGCTGAAATAAGCGGTGACACTGCTTCATCTGAATCAGCGTTGCTTCATGCACTTGACTTTCTTAAACGAAAAGAGGGATATGAACCTGAACTTGTTGTATTTTTGCAATGTACATCACCATTAACATTATCAGAAGATATTGAAGGCACGATAAATGTCATGCTGAAAGAGCATGCTAATTCGGCACTGGCAGTGACACCATTCCATCACTTTCTTTGGAGGCGAGATAAAAATAATGAAGCCGTAGGTATCAATCATGATAAAAGGATTCGGCCCACGCGCCAGCAGCAGGAGCCTCAATTCTTGGAAACCGGTGCAGTGTATGCGATGCGTACAAAAGGTTTCAAACAAGCAAAACACCGTTTCTTTGGTAAAATTGCTATGCATGTTATGCCTCCCGAACGTTGCTTGGAGATTGATGATCCTAAGGACTTTCTGATTGCCGAAGTATTGATGAACGAACGAAAAAAAGGGAGTTAATATATGATTGAGTATATAGAGATCGGTGGAAAGAGGATTGGATATGGACACCCGTGTTTTGTTATTGCTGAAATAGGGATCAATCATAATGGTGATATTGATTTAGCAAGGAAGCTTATAGATGTTGCAGTGATTGCTGGCTGTGATGCAGTTAAATTTCAGAAACGCACCCCCGAAATATGTGTACCAGAAGAGCAAAAGAATATTGAACGTGATACTCCATGGGGCCGTCTCACTTACCTGGAATATAGGCACAGAGTAGAATTTGGCGAGCAGAAATATAAAATAATAGACCAGCATTGCAAAGATAGAGGCATTATGTGGACTGCTTCATGTTGGGACATGCCCGCACTTAAGTTTATAGAGAACTTTAATCCCAACTTTTATAAAGTGCCGTCCGCTGCATTGACTAATGAAAAACTTCTTTTAGCATACAAAGCGAAAGGACGGCCTCTCATTATTTCTACTGGTATGAGCACAATGGAGCAAATAAAAAATGCTGCTGAAATATTTGGAGATGACATTCCTTGGATGTTTCTTCAGTGCACCAGCACCTATCCTGTCAAACATGAGGAAGTAAATCTGCGAGCTATGGACACTCTAAGGCAAATATTCAAAAGACCAGTTGGCTATTCTGGGCATGAAGTAGGTCTTCAGATTTCTATTGCAGCCGCAGCCTTGGGAGCAGATGTCATAGAGCGACATATTACTTTGGACCGGGCTATGTGGGGAAGTGACCAAGCAGCTTCAGTCGAGCCTGGTGGCCTTATACGACTAATGCGCGATATTCGTGTTGTGGAGCAAGCATTAGGTAATGGAATTAAAAAGGTTTATGAGGATGAAAGGCCATTAATAGAGAGATTGAGACTGAGGAAGAGATAGTGTATATGAATATTCTGTAAAGCTTAAAGAAACTCGGCAGATCATCTCAAATTTTAAAGTCTTGTTATCAATGTTTTAGGATGCTTGTATCTTTCTTCCAGTATTTACATTTCCACTACAAAGAAAGTAAGTGTCTCTTTAAATTTATGGACCTTCATCGTAATCGACGATGTTTTATAATTGGTAATGGTCCGTCAATCAAAAAGCAAGATTGAACACTCCTTTATAATGAAACTCCTTTTGCAACTAATTGGTTTGTGTTGCATTAACAGTTTGGCTCTAAAAGAACCGATCTTTTTTAACACCGGCGACAAAAGCATATATTATGCCCAAAGAAAAATCACTAGATAATGATATTGACTTGGATCTATCTCAATCTTGATGAATAAGAAGAAATGTTGAAAAATTTAATCCGGTCGTCACTGATACAAAGCGCTGGGATCTACACAACAACCACTATGATCAATTCAGCCATTCCCTTCTTACTTATACCAGTATTGACACGCTATATGAGTCCTAGCGATTATGGGATTGTTGCAATGTTTGGCGTATTGGTCAGTTTTATATCTCCTTTCACAGGGTTGAGCATTCATGGTGCTGTCGCTCGTCAATATTACGAGAGGGAGCAGGTACATATGCCGACATACATAACGAATTGTTTGTTGATATTATTGGTAAGTTCAGCATTAACTTCTGTAATATTTTTCATTTCATCAAAACCGATCAGCAAATTAAGCGCTTTTCCCGAGAGCTGGATGTGGATTGTTATTGCTGTTTCTATTGCCGGATTTATTAATTCCATTGTTTTGGTTCTATGGCAGGTACAAATAAAACCCTATGATTTTGGAAGATACCAGATAGCGCAGACAATTTTGAATATTGGACTAAGCGTATGGTTAGTCGTTGGTTTGGGTATGGCATGGCAAGGAAGGATTCAAGGACAATTTATCGCGGCAGTCGTATTTGCTTGTATTGGATTGATAGTACTGAAAAAAAATGGTTGGATTAAATTTCGCTTCAATAAAGAATATATTAAAAATGCCTTGCGCTTCGGTGTCCCTTTGATTCCTCATGCGATCGGTGGAGTAATGATGACCATGACTGATCGATTCTTCATTACAAATATGGTGGGATTGAGCGCAACAGGTCTTTATTCGGTTGGATATGCGTTTGGACGCATTATTGGGTTTGTTGAGCAATCTTTCAATCAGGCTTATATCCCTTGGCTGTATGAAAGATTAAAACGAAATGATGATAATGTAAAAATAAAAGTTGTTAAAGTCACCTACGTTTATTTTTTCTTCATCCTGCTCCTTGCTTTAAGTTTGTCATTAATGGCTCCTTGGTTTTTAAGTTTTTTTGTTGGGAAGAGATTTGCAGGTGCTCACGTATTTGTATTCTGGATTGCAATGGGGTATGCCTTTAGTGGAATGTATAAAATGGTTGTCAATTATATTTTTTACGTTGAGAAAACTTATATTCTTGCCTGGATCACTTTTTTCTGTGCCTCATTAAATATCCCTTTTAACTATATGTTTATAAAAATGAATGGTTCTGTTGGCGCATCACAGGCTGCTTGTTTAACTTTTTTTCTATCCTTTATTCTGACATGGATTTTATCTAGTAGACTTTATAAGATGCCTTGGTTGTTGTCATGGGAAAGATCTAATGCTGGATAGCTTAACCTCTTTAGCTCAAAAGTTCCAAGCAGCGAGTTTACCCGATACGTGGCAGAAACTTGAGCAATGCGATGTATTGCTTGTACGGGGAGATGTGGATTGCGGATACACTTATCAAGGGAAAGCTTACGCTCCATTAATCGATAGTTTTAGTGATCTGTGTGTTAAGCGTGGTCTCGTTACCTGTTCTGTCGCCACGCCATACGCCAAATTTACCGGAATACATGCACATAACTCTCCGGTATCTTGTAACCGAGCGGCTCTTATGGTTAGTATTTTTAGAAGGGTCATTCGATTGTTTGGAAGCCGTGCAAACAGCGAGGAGTGGGCTAATAAACGCCGAGCACATCTTTGGAGCCGAATTTTGGAAAAAACCAGGCCCCGTTATGTGATAGGAATCCAGCCGGATGTGGCCTTGTGTTGGACTGGTAAAATGAAGCGTGTCCCCGTTTACGATCTTCAACACGGGATGATAGCAGATGAACATTTATGGTACGGAGGCAAGTATCGTGTTGGCACCAATCCCAGAGATCTTCCCGATGGCTTTCTCTGTTGGGACGAGCCGAGCGCTACTGTGCTACGTAAGTGGGCGCCTCAAAAGGGAATTAATGTTAGGGTTGTCGGCAACCCTTGGTTTGCGCGTTTTTTATACAAAGACCCGCGTGATCGCATAGTGCAAGAAGCATTAAATAAAGGAAGAATATTCAACAACCATAGACCCATCATTCTGGTATCGCTTCAGTGGCGTTTGGATCGTTTTTATAAACATAATGGATTTAATGGGATTATGGTTGATGCTTTGGAAAAAGCAATCCTGGAAACTGCTAATTCTTATAATTGGCTACTCAGGATGCATCCCGTCCAAATCCGCGGTCCGGATAAAGAAATAGTCCAAGGTTATTTAATGCGTACGTTTGGTCATCTTGCCTCAGTTGAATGGCACGTGTGCAGTGGATTGCCTCTGCCAGTAGTTCTTCAGCAGGTCGACCTGCATATCACTCATTGGAGTACGGTTGTTGTTGAAGCAGGGTGGATGGGCGCATATTCAGCTTTGTTAAATAGTAATATCTGTCCCGGAGGAAGCCTTGAAAATATCTATGCGCATGAACGTGGCCTTGGCTTGGCAACGGTTTTGCCGCAAGATTCATCTGCAATAACGCACTGGATTGAAGAAACCCTAAGCAAGGGGACGGGGAAATCATCATTGGAAGATGCCAGCGAAGAGTTGAATAAATTTATTGATGAGGTCGTTTTATCCGTTAAAGAGGCTTGTAACTATTCGTGAAATATTATTATACAGGTTATCATGATTGTAATCATTGATTACGGCCTCGGAAATTTGGGGTCAATGATCAACATGCTGAAGAAAATCGGTGCAAGCGCGATTGTTTCTTCGGATCATGACGTCATATCTAAAGCCGATAGAATCATCTTCCCCGGTGTGGGATCATTCGATATGGGGATGCATAATCTGGTTGAACGAAATATGATTCCTCTGCTTAATAAACTGGTTTTAAATAAACAGGTGCCAGTATTGGGAGTTTGCCTCGGCATGCAATTATTGGGCAGGAGAAGTGACGAAGGGAAACTGCCGGGATTAGGTTGGGTGGATGCAGAAACAAGCATGTTCAAATTTGAAGAACCTTTTACCAATTTGAATATACCCCATATGGGATGGAATCAACTTGCTGTTAGCAAAAAACATCCCATTTTGAATGAACTTGAGACAGAAAACCGTTTCTATTTTGTGCATTCTTATCATGTTGTCTGTGCAAGCACGGATAACATTCTCGGTACCACAACTTATGGAATTGATTTTACTTCAGCGATTGTAAAAGGCAATATTATGGGAGTGCAATTTCACCCGGAGAAAAGTCATAAGTTTGGAATGCGATTGTTGAAGAATTTTGTAGAGCTGGTGTAATGCTGATACCTCGCGTAATTCCCTGCCTGTTGCTCCGCAATTCCGGATTGGTTAAAACGGTTAATTTCAAAGACCCCAAATATCTTGGCGATCCTATCAACATCGTCAAGATATTCAACGAGAAAGAAGTGGATGAACTGGTATTCCTCGATATAATGGCTACAGTTGACGGCAAATGTCCACCTTTTGAGCTTCTGGAGAAAGTAGCAGGAGAGGCCTTTATGCCTTTGGGCTACGGCGGGGGTATTAGAACACTTGAGGACATAAAGACAATTCTCGGTTTAGGGGTTGAAAAAGTGGTTATCAACAGTTATGCAGTTGAAAACCCTTCATTTATTTCTGCTGCGGCCGACTTTGCCGGAAATCAGAGCGTTGTAGTTTCGATTGATGTGAAAAAAAATTTGTTTGGCAAATACGAAGTGCGAACCCTCAGAGGCACAAAACAAACCGGGCTTGATCCTGTTGCCTTCGCCAAGAAGATGGAAAATGCAGGGGCAGGCGAGCTTATCGTCACTTCGATTGATCGAGACGGAACGATGAAAGGTTACGATATTGATTTGATATCACGCGTAACCGCCGCCGTTAATATTCCTGTAGTGGCTAATGGCGGCGCCCGCACGGTGGCGGATCTGAGCGCAGCAATTAATCAAGGTGGTGCATCAGCGGCTGGGGCGGGTAGTATGTTCGTCTTCCAGGGGCCGCATAGGGCGGTGCTGATAAGCTACCCAAGCTATGCCGAAATTTCGGGAATTTTAAAGGAAAATAAATGAAACCCACAACAGACGATAGAAAATACCAGATTTGTACACGCTGCGTTATGGATACAACCGATCCGGACATTGTTTTTGATGAAAATGGTGTGTGCAATCATTGCCATGCATACGATCAAAGTGTCGCACAAGGCCTTTTTTCTGGAGATGAAGGAAAAAGAAAATTAGAAGAAATTGCCGATAAAATTAAGACTGACGGGAAGAAAAAGGAATATGACTGTATTATAGGCGTCAGCGGTGGTGTCGACAGCTCTTTTGTTGCCTATGAAGTTAAGGAATTGGGATTAAGGCCGCTTGCTGTCCATCTTGATAACGGCTGGGATTCGGAGTTGGCTGTTAAAAATATTGAGCAGATTCTCAATTACCTGAAAATACCCCTTTACACTCACGTCATGGATTGGGAGGAATTCAAAGATTTACAATTGTCTTTTCTAAAAGCATCGACTCCCGATTCTGAAATACCGAGTGATCATGCAATTTTTTCTTTAATGATCCAATTGGCCAAGAAATACAATGTTCCAGTTCTGACTGGCATGAACCTTAAAACGGAGGGTCATCTTCCGAGGGCCTGGTCGCAAGGACATACCGACTGGCGATATATTAAAAACGTGCATAAACAATTTGGCAAGACTGAATTAAAAACCTTTCCGCATTTGCATATATGGACATTTCTTTTGTATTTCCAATCCGGCAATTGGATTCATTTGCTCAACTATATTGACTATAATAAAGAAAATACAAAAAAGTTCCTGATAGATGTACTGGGGTGGAGAGATTACGGGTGGAAGCACCACGAGTCTATTTATACAAGATTTTACCAAGGCTATATTTTACCTAAAAAATTTGGGTACGATAAACGCAAAACGCACTTGTCGAGTTTGATATGCTCTGGTGAAATATCGAGAGAAAATGCTTTAGAGGAGTTAAAAAAGGAGCCTTATCCAATAGAAACGCAAAACGCCGACAAGGAATATTTACTCAAGAAATTTGATTTATCAGAGTCAGAATTTGAGGAAATCATGAACTTGCCTAAAAAATCCTATTGGGATTTTCCAAACTATGGTTTTATTTATAATGACTTTATTTACAAAATGTTGAGGACCGTTTATAAGTCGGTGGTTCCAAAAAAACAGAGTAAAATCAGAAAGGGCACATAATGAAAATTCCATTTGCAGATTTAAAAAAGCAATATGCAGCGATAAAGAATGAGATAGATGAGGCCATTCAAAACGTTATTCTCGACAGCGCGTTTATTGGGGGGAAGTATGCCCAAAGATTTGAAGAAGCTTTTGCCCGATTCTGTAATGTATCCCATTGTGTAGGTGTTGGCAATGGTACAGATGCCTTATACATTGCCTTAAGAGCGTTAGGCATTGGCGCAGGCGATGAAGTAATCACCGTTGCGAATTCGTTCATCGCGACATCAGAGGCCATTACTATGACCGGGGCTAGACCTGTGTTCGTTGACTGTGACCCCGCTACATATAATATGGACGTAAATAAAATACAGCCTCAGTTAACGCCACGAACAAAGGCAATTGTCCCGGTACATCTGTATGGACAACCTGCAGATATGATGTCGATTATGAGAATTGCCAAGGATAACAACCTGTATGTTGTGGAAGATGCCGCGCAAGCGCATGGGGCGGAAATTGCCGGTCGCCGTGTAGGTAACTTCGGACACGCCGCTTGCTTCAGTTTTTACCCAGGTAAAAATTTAGGGGCCTATGGCGATGCGGGAGCGATTGTAACTAACGACAATGATTTGGCCGTTAAATGTAGAATGATTGCCAATCATGGTCGCATCAAAAAGTATGACCACGATTTTGAAGGGATCAATAGCCGGCTAGATGGTATCCAGGCTGCAATATTAAACGTTAAATTGAAATACCTCGAAGAATGGACAGAAAGGCGGAGAAAAGTAGCTAACTTGTACAATAGTTATTTAGATGGTTCTAATGTTATAACGCCGGTTGTTCTACCAAAAACGAGGCATGTTTACCACTTATATGTTGTGCGCGTCCAGTCGCGTGACAGGATACAAGCTGTATTACAAGAGGCAGGCATAGCCACAGGCATTCACTATCCTATCGCTTTGCCTAACCTGCAAGCATATAAGTATCTTGGGAAGTCACCGGCTAATTTTCCGACTGCATCGAAATATTCAGGTGAAGTTTTAAGTTTGCCGATGTTTCCTGAGTTGGATGAAGCGCAGATTGAGTACGTGTGTAAAAATCTTATTGCGGCAGTAGATCATCGATAAGGAGGCTTACCATGCTCAGAATTGCCCAGATCGGTGTCGGTTATTGGGGGCCGAATCTATTAAGAAATCTGGTATCCAACAAGCGCTGCCAAGTTACGCAAGTTGTGGATCTTTCCGAGGAGCGCAGGAGTTACGTAAAAAACTTATATCCGTCCATAGATGTAGTTGATGATATCTCCAAAGTTTTTGAAAATCCCGATATTGATGGTGTAATAATCGCTACTCCGGTATTTACACACTATGATCTGGCGATAAAGGCTTTAAATGCAGGTAAGCATATCCTTGTCGAAAAACCGTTGGCCAGAAGCGTGAACGAAGTTGAAGACATCGGTAAAATCTCCCAGAAAAACAATCTTGTTGCAATGGTGGGCCATACTTTTCTTTATAATGCGGCAGTCAGGTACGTGAAAAAATTTATCGATTCAGGTGAACTTGGCGATGTTCGCTATATTTACAGCCAGAGATTGAATTTAGGTCGTATTCGCTCCGATGTGGATGCCCTGTGGAATCTTGCGCCGCACGACATCAGCATTATTCAGTACTGGCTGAACGATCCTGTGCCGATATCGGTTGTTAAACGGGGCATCGGTTACATTCAAGATGGCATATCGGATGTTGTTTTCATGAATATTATTTACCCCAATAAGGTTATGGCAAATATTCATGTGAGCTGGCTTGATCCGGGTAAAATACGATCCATGACCGTTGTTGGCTCCAAGAAAATGGTTGTTTATGATGATATATCAGATAACAAGATCGCTATTTACGATAAGGGTATAGATCAAAAAGCGGTCCTTGGTGAAAAAATGGACTATGACAACAACGGCTTCCCGTCATTCAGTTTACGATCCGGTGATGTTTTATTACCAAAGATAGATTTTCAGGAACCGCTAAAAGTTGAAATCAATCATTTCTTCGATTGCATTGAAAATGGGCTTGACTGCTTAACTGGAATTGAACATGCGAAAAAGGTGGTTGAAATATTGGCATCATGAGCGAACCAACAATATACAAATCGCAAATTCGTGATGTTCAGTTCGGAATCAACGTAAAGGTTGTCGAACCTGTTAATTTATATGAATGCACGATAGGTGATGATTGTTTTATCGGTCCATTTGTCGAAATTCAAAAAGGTGTGATTATAGGAAACAGAACAAAAATTCAATCTCATGCCTTTGTTTGTTCATTGGTAACAATCGGTGATGATTGCTTTATTTCTCATGGCGTTATGTTTATAAATGACCTTTTTAAGTTTGGCGGGCCTGCAGGTGGGAATAGGGAACTTTGGAAAGAAACTCGTATCGGGAATCATGTGTCTATAGGAACTAATTCTACGATTCTTCCTGTAAATATTTGTGATAACGTGGTTATAGGGGCTGGTTCTATTGTGGTGAAGAATATTGAGGTGCTAGGAGTTTATGTGGGTAATCCGGCAAAGCTTTCGAGAGCTTTTTGACATTTTTGGGAGGGTACATGTGCAATCATAATCATAATATTAAAGTAGCGTATATAATGTATAATGAAAGACCTATGTCGGGCCTGATTAGAACGCAGGTTATTTCTTTACTTAAGGAAATTAAACGCCAATCACCTGACATTGACTTAAGTTTAGTGGCTTATTGGCAACCATGGGTCGTTTTGAAATTTAATAAAGAATTACAGCATATGAAATTAGAATTAATCGAATCAGGAATCAAGCTAGAAAATTACGCATTTTTAATATTTCCAAGCAGGTATTTTCTGTTTAAATTTTATTTATTTCCAATACTACATTATTTTTTTTATTGTATATTTTGGGCGACCATAGGTAAGAGATTTGATGTTGTGCATTGTAGATCATATTTCTCGAGTTTGGTGGCCTCAGAATTAAAATATACACTTGGTTACAGATGTATTTTTGATCTGCGTAGTCTTTTTCCAGAGGAAAATTTAACAGCAGGTAAATGGACACCCAAAGATGTTAGCTATAGGATGTGGAAAGAACATGAAAAACAGACTATTGCGCTTTCGGATTATTCTATTGCCGTTAGTGAACCGATGGTTAAAAGTATAAACGATTTGTCACCCAAAGCAACTGCTGTTCTTATACCATGCTGTGTGGATACAAAGAATTTCTTTTATGATGAAATGTATAGACTTGAATACAGAAATAAACACTGTTGGGAAGATAAGATCGTTGTTGTTTATGAAGGCAGCCTTAACCTATATAAGTGGAATAATATTCATAATTATATGAAATATTTCTCATTCTTCCTGAAGTTGTGTCCGAATGTTCATTTTTTGATACTAACTGAGGCACGCACCATTGATTTCAACGGGATAATTTCTGAGTACCATATGAGTTCTTCGCAATTTACAATCTTGTCAGTTACACCAAAAGATCTGCCTAAGTGGTTATCTGCGGCCGATATTGGTATTCAGGTAATGTCGTGCTCTTCAGATAGCCATACCAGGTTAGGTGTAAAATTTGTAGAATATTTGAGTTGTAACCTTCCCGTCATTGTAAATTCTCATGTAGGTGGCGCTGCTCATATTGTGAGGGAACATGGTGTTGGGGCGGTCATTGATCTAAATGACAAAGATGTAGCAGCAAGAGAATTCTTGCGATTGGTGGAACAGCTTCCCAATTTTGCTGATAAATGTGCTAATACAGCGCAGCTTTTATTCTCATTGGAAAAATGCGCACAAAAGTACATTGATTTATACGATGCAAAAGTATGAGTAATTTTGTAAATATTACTAATAAAGTAAATAGTTTCTTACTTTCTCTATTTATGTTTACAATTATCTTTATTTCGCTATTTGGACCAAAGGATAATTTTCTCGATTTTTCACTGGTGGCTAGCTATTTGGGTTTTTTTTTACTTTTGTCTGTTGATAAATTTAAAGTAACCTCTGAATACATTGTTATAGTTTTGCTTTGCATGGGTTATTGCATTTATTCCCTATTGATATTCATTTTTTTGATGCCGGATGAGTACCAACCTATATTACGCGCTTTTCGTGCCTTATTTTCTACGATAGCTTTAGGTTTTATTTTTTCCAATATACGATGTGATTTAAATAAGTTGTTGAACATATACGTATTAGCATTATTGATTCATGCAATTGCAATTATCTCGGTTATTCTAATGCCGGAGATTCGGCCTTTTTTAGATACTTATACAGGCTACACTGGGAAAATTTTACCTATTCGCTCATGTGGGCTTTTAAGTGGCTATGACTCAGCTGGGTTTCTGTGCTTATTAGGTGTAATTCTGTCATTCTCAATGTTTGTTTTTAAGGGCAGGAAAGGTAATTTATATTTGTTCTCATTATTAATATTTTTAATGGCGATATTTCTCACGGGTCGCTTTAGTATTGTATTAGGCATAATGTTAAACTTTTTTATCTTAGCTTATCTTCTCTTTAAAGGTTCAATAAAGCTGAAAGTTATTTCGCCTGTTATTCTGTTTATGTTTGTGCTGACCTTTGTGAATTTTGTATTGCCGCTCTTCACATCCATAGATCAACTGGCTGAATATGTCGGACACTATGAATCATCTATTGATTTTTCAAAGTCATACGGCGTTGGTGGCTACGACGCGTTAACAGAAAGAATGTGGATTTTTCCTGATAGTTTTCTTGGATTGTTATTCGGGCTAGGAATTGATCCACCTGTTGATATTGGATATGTCAGAATCTTGTTTATGGTAGGCATAGTAGGATTTACAATTTTACTTGGCACTTATATATATGTTGGTGTGAAATCATATAAAATATTTAGGACGTCATTGAATCATACATGTAATAGATTTACTAATGTAAAGCTAACATCAATTAAAGTCGCATCATGTGTGATGCTAATGCTCATAGTTCTTATTTTTATATTCAATGTAAAACTTCTTTTCTTTCATTCACGGATTTTTTACGAACTAATGATAATTTTGTTTTTTTCAACGCTTAGATCATACAAGGACGTCATTCGGGCGAATGGTGTTTTTTATAAACAAGGATAACTTAGAGAGTTGGTCGGGAGCATTACCCGTTTGTTAACAAAAATTGATGATTAAGTGCGAAACCTGATTTTTCTTGTAGCTCTTGAAAACCTTCTCGTACGTGCCGTTATCTAATTACATTCAAATGATTACGGAGTAAAATTGGATTTTTTGAAGGGGAACAACGGTGACTGACGGGTGCTTACCATTTCCCTTATACAGATAGGCCAGAAAAGGATAGGTATTAAAGGATACAGATATTTCCATCCAATGAGAAGAGGTAGCCGTTAAGGCTAAAGAAAATCAATAGGATAACCGATCCAATCGAGCCAGACATTAATGCTGTTCGGACATTTTGGCAATATTGAAGCACCCTATTATGGCTCTCATGCTGGCCTGGAAAAGTCTGAATATGACATCTCAGATAAGAGAGTCTTTGAAAAGAATAGCCAATACGGTCAATGCTAAAAATTAATAGAGCTGACTTGTTATGGGAATGTATTATAGAGGTTTTTAGGATATGTCTATTATTAACTTTGTTTGTGTGAATTTCAATAATTCAACGTATACAGAAAAGCTTTGTAAGTCATTGGATGCGCAGATAGGAAAGGGTGTTGACTTTTCTATTTGTTGTTTTGTTGTCGATAACTCTACAGACAACCAGGATGCAGGTAGGCTTGAACGTTATTGTGAGACTATCGATTGGGTAGATTACATTCGCTCCCGCGAGAATTTGGGATACTTTCGTGGTCTTAATCTAGGTTTACAGAAAGTAGCAAACAAAACTTCCCAATATGTTGTTATATGCAATAACGACCTGACCTATGAACCGTCATTTTGCCAAAAATTGTTTGCCAAAAAATATTCAGATAATATTTTTGTAATTTGTCCGGATGTGATTTCTACGGATGGTGTGCATCAAAATCCGCACCACCTCAACAGATTGTCATTTTTTGAAAAGTTATGGTTCGATTTGTATTATTCGCACTACTATATTGCGTTATTGCTTTCATTTATTAAACGCCTAATAGTTAGTCACTTATCTCCAAAACGTCATGTGCCGTTGTCCTCAAAAGAAATTAATCAAGGTGTGGGTGCATGTTACATTCTTACACCAAAGTTTTTCTTTTGCTGTGGTGAACTATATTTCCCATTTTTTTTGTTTGGCGAGGAAGCCTGTCTGTCTTGGCAGGTGCATTCTAGCGGTGGAATATTATGGTTCGATCCTGATTTACATGTTAGTCATTCTGCCCATGAAACTGTGTCGTTGCTGCCAAAACGTATAACCTACGAATTTGCTCGTGACTCTTATTGGGGGTATCGCCATTTGCTGTAATTCAATTATTTTGGGGTGACTCTATGATAGGCCCATATCGTTAGCCGTGAATTGCTATGAAGAAATGGGATGCGTATATAAAGATTAGAATGAGGTTGGATAATGAATATCAATAATATTATGGAGAAATCACCTTATTTGGAGGTGCTTATTAGAAATATTTATTGGCGAATACCGTTACTTGTTTCGAACGTGAATAAAAGCAAGAAAACTCAAAAATCTAATGTTGCAAGTATATCATCAAGGCAATTAATAACGCATTTTGCAGATTCTGACATTGAAAAGGGTGACATGGTTATTATCCATTCGGCCTTTAAATCATTAAAGGCCGACAATGAAAGCCCTGAAATAATTATTCAGAAACTCTTATCGCATATCGGCAAGAATGGAACTCTTGCAATGCCGGCAATTCCGTATTTTTCAGATGCCCTCAAAATAACAGAAAGAATGACAGTAGATGTATCGAATCTTATACTAAATTATGATCCAATTAATACGCCAACATGGACAGGGGCGCTTCCAAATACCTTGATGCGACACCCCAGGGCTATTCGGAGCCTCCATCCCTTAAACACAATGGTTGCTATTGGGCATGAAGCCGAAGATATGATGGCAGATAATCTCTCAGGAGATAGGCCATTACCTTGTGGATTGAATTCGTCATGGTACTATTGCTATAAGAGGAACGCTAAAATTATTGCTGTTGGCGCTGACTTGGCCCACAGTTTGACGATGATTCACGTTGCTGAAGATATAATGGATGAAAACTGGGTTGTAAGTAATTGGTATCGTGAGAGAAAGTTTAATCTTGTCAGTACAACAGATAAAAACAAAGGAGAGATTATTATTGTACGTGAACGCCATCCGAAATGGGCAATGCATTACGCAGAAAGAACATTGAGTAAAGATTTAATAAAAAAAGGATTGACTATCAAAAAAAATATAGAGGGAGTGAATATTGAAATTATCTCTGCAAGGCCTCTTGTTGATTACTTGATGTCTCGTAACAAGAGTGGATATCCTTATTATCTCGTTCCTTTGAAAAGTTAGCTCATGCAAGTTGAACACTTTTACACACTACAAGGGCATTTTCCTTTGTTTCAGGATGACAATGTATTGCTGTCAATCAAAAACAAGAAAATTTTTTCTCTATACTTCAAGAATCACAAAATAAAAGAGGTTGCATGTTTGCCTGCTTACGGTGTCAGTCGCATACTTTCTAAGTCGCGACTTTTTAAACGAATTTTACGTCTCAATGTCTATTGCAGTATAAAAATTAATGATAATCAATTACTTATATCCGAGAAAGGGAATATTTATTGCGTTGATTTATCCAGTGCAAAGGTTGTTTTGGATAAGGCCAATCCACCAAACATAAAACCATTAAGTTTCAGTAATATTTACGGTATTGAAGGATTCTACAACCTAACGTGCTATGGTGAATATGTTAGGAACTCTGCAAAATCTTCAATCAAGATCATGGGACGTGACACCGCTGGCAACTGGGAATGTCTTCACATTTTTTCCGCCGGTGAAGTTGGCCATGTGCATTCTTTAGCACCAGACCCTTACAGAAACTGCGTTTGGATTTTTACAGGCGATTATGGCGATGCAGCCGCCATATGGTGTGCAACGGATAATTTCAAACATGTTAAATGTGTTTTAAAAGGCAAGCAGCAGTATCGAGCTAGCATAGGTTATCCTGTAGCTGATGGTGTCATTTATGCAACAGATTCTCATCTTGAAAGAAATTCAATACGCTTTTTAAAAACGGGGAAAAACTCATTATCAAACGAAAAGCTTTATGATCTAAATGGTTCCTGTATTTATTCCATGAAGCTCGGTAGGAGATTTTTCTTTTCAACCTCCTTTGAACCAGGCCAGCCCACCGGGAGGTTTTTTTATGATTTGATTGATACAAAACCGGGACCAGGCATTTTGAGCAGTTACTGTGATGTTATAGCAGGAAATATCGATGAAGGTTTTGAACCTGTTATGAAATGGAAAGCGGATAAATGGCCCAAACGTCTTTTCCAATTCGGTTCAATCATTTTCCCTATATCTGTTTCATCAAATGACTATCTGCCATTATATGGGCAGGGATGCATTGGACATGATGATCGGACTGAAATTTATGTTATTCATTAAGATAACATGAAACAGATACTGCAAAATATAAGAAATGGGACTACGGAACTTCGTGATCTGCCTTATCCGCTTTGCCATTCTGGTCACGCGATGATTTCAAGCAGGACATCGCTCATATCGGCCGGAACGGAAAGGATGATGTTGGATTTTGGCAAGGCGGGTTGGATAGAGAAGGCCCAGCAGCAACCGGACAAGGTTCGCCAGGCTCTTGACAAGATCAGGAGCGATGGGCTGGTGCCAACCCTGGAGGCGGTTTTCAAGCGGTTGGATGAGCCCATTCTCCTTTGGTACTGCAATATGGGGGTTGTCTTAAAGGTGGGTGAGGGGATAATGGACTTGCAGCCCGGAGATCAGGTGGCGAGCAACGGGCCTTACGAAGAGGTTGTATATGTCCCTAAGAGCCTGTATGCCAGGTATGCTTAATAAAAACAATCGAGACTGCGTTACATAAGCCTGCCTTTTCAGCATTCTATTATGTTATGCAAATTGAGAATAATTTTGACATAATGCATAAATCATGATACGCTTTTTTCTATGGTAAAGCGTGACGCTGAAGATACTATCCACAAACTATTGCGTGGATTTCCGGTTGTGACTATCACCGGGCCTCGTCAGTCAGGAAAGACCACCATTGCCAAGGCCATTTTTCCCGACAAACCTTACGCATCTCTGGAGGAACCTGATGTGCGGCTCGCGGCCCGAGAAGACCCGCGGTCATTTCTCGAGCGTTTTCCTGACGGCGCAGTTCTCGATGAGGTGCAGCGCTGTCCGGAAATCCTTTCCTATCTCCAGTCCATTGTCGATGCAGATGGGCGTATGGGGCTCTATCTTTTGACCGGCTCGCAGCAATTCGGCCTATTATCTGGAATCACCCAATCTTTGGCCGGAAGAACCGCCTTTGTGGAATTGCTTCCGTTCTCGTTCCATGAACTGGCGAAGGCTAGCAAACAGCCGCCGAATCTCAACCGGATGCTGTTTACCGGCGGGTATCCGCCTCTCTATGACCGCGACGTTGCTGTTCGAGCGTGGTTTGGCGCCTATGTGATGGCCTATATTGAACGAGATGTGCGTCAGGTCCTGAAGATCCAGGATTTGGAGACCTTTCAGCGCTTTATACGGCTCTGCGCAGGCCGAACAGGACAACTGCTGAACTACTCCTCACTGGCTGTGGATTGCGGGATCACCCACAACACGGCAAAAGCGTGGATATCGTTGTTGGAGGCGAGTTATATCCTCTTCCAGCTTCATCCCCACTATGCAAACTTTAACAAGCGACTGGTCAAGGCGCCCAAACTCTATTTTTACGATGTGGGTCTTGTTTCTTGGCTGCTGGGCATCCAGACACCTGAACAGATCGAAACTCATCCGCTGCGGGGAAGCATTTTTGAGACCTTTGTTGTTGCGGAATGGATGAAATCATTCCTCAACTCCGGGGAGCAGCCTGCCTTCTATTTCTGGCGCGATAGCAATGGCGTGGAGGTAGATCTGCTCATTGAACGGGGGGGACGGATCATGCCTGTTGAGATCAAGTCCGGGAAGACCGTTGCGGCCGATTTTTTTTCCGGTCTCGAAAAATGGACGGCCCTGGCAGGGGATATGGCGATTGAGCCGACCCTGGTCTATAGTGGTGAGGAAAATTACCGACACAAAGGGATAAGAGTCATGGGGTGGCGGCACGTTCCGGGGTCGGATCTTCTGGCTCCTCAGGGTTGAGTTTGAGTCCTTAAACACTATGAAACAGATCCTTCAAAATATTAAGACAGGCATTACGGAAATTGTTGATGTTCCGGCACCTGCCGCAGGGCGAGGGGATATTGTAATCCAGTCAAGCAGGTCTCTGGTGTCAGCGGGTACCGAGAGGATGCTCGTAGATTTTGGCAAGGCCGGCTGGGTCGAGAAGGCCCGGCAACAGCCAGACAAGGTCAAGCAGGTTTTGGATAAGATGCGGACGGATGGGATCGTGCCCACGGTGGAAGCAGTTTTTAATAAATTGGATGAGCCGATGCCGCTGGGCTATTGCAATGCGGGAGTTGTGCTGGAGGTGGGAGCGGGGATAAAGGACTTGCATCCCGGAGAACGGGTGGCGAGCAATGGGCCGCATGCAGAACTTGTGTCCGTTCCTAGAAATTTGTGTGCGAAGATCCCAGATGAGGTGACAGAAGAGGAGGCGGCCTTTACTGTCTTGGGGAGCATTTCACTCCAAGGCGTTCGGTTAGTAATGCCGACCTTTGGGGAACGATTCATGGTTTTCGGGCTGGGGTTGGTTGGCCTTTTAACAGTCCAGTTTCTTCGGGCCAGTGGCTGTCCGGTTTTGGCTGTTGATATTGGTGAAACTCGGTTGCGGTTGGCAGCGGGGTTCGGGGCTGCAACGGTTGATCTAGGGAAGAAAACAGATCCGGTCGCTGCGGCATTGGCCTGGACTGGTGGCCGTGGCGTTGATGGGGCACTGATTGCTGCTTCGGCCAAAGATGATGAAATTGTTCACCAGGCAGCCCAGGCTTGCCGGAAGCGGGGCCGAATTGTGCTTGTTGGCGTAGTGGATTTAAACCTGAGAAGAAGCGATTTCTACGAAAAGGAGCTGACATTCCAGGTATCATGCTCATACGGCCCTGGCCGCTATGAGGAAAAGTACGAACAGGGTGGGCAGGATTATCCGATCGGATTTGTACGGTGGACAGAGCAGAGAAATTTTGAGGCTGTGCTCGAGGCGATGCGGGAAGGCCAATTGCAGGTAAAAAAACTCATAACCCACCGGGTTCCTTTCGAGAAAGCAGCAGCGTCTTATGACAAACTGCTGCATGATCCAGACGCCCTTGGGATCATTATTGAATATCCAAGCAAGAAGGATATTTTTCAACAGGTTATCACTCATAAAATAAGAAAGAATCACAAAGCGCTGGATTCCGCCCTCCGCCGGAATGACCGAATGGAGGTGGGAAAGTCTAGAGTAAGCGTTGGTGTTATTGGGGCGGGGAATTATGCAAAGGCCACTTTATTGCCCGCTTTATCAAGAACAATGGCCAACCTGAGTTCGGTGGCCGATATCAACGGAGTTGCGGCTGCCCATGCCGCCCGGAAGTTCAAAGCGGGAACGGCCGTTTCAGATTATCGGCAGATTTTGGACGACCAGAGTATCCAAGCAGTTCTTGTCTTGGTGGGCCACCATCTTCATGCCCGGTTTGTCTGTGAAGTATTGGAAGCGGGGAAGCATGTTTTTGTCGAAAAACCTCTCTGCCTTAATGAATCTGAACTGAACCAAGTTTCTGCTGTTTATGACGATATAAACCAAATAGACGAGATGAACAAAACAAACCAGATAAACCAAATCCTCATGGTTGGTTTCAACAGGCGTTTCAGCCCGCATACTGTGAAGATCCGGGAACTTCTTGCAGGGCGAACAGAACCCTTGACAATGACGATGACAGTAAATGCCGGCTTCATCCCCCCGGAACACTGGACGCAGGACCCTGATCGAGGCGGTGGGAGAATTATAGGGGAAGGATGCCATTTTATTGATCTGCTTGCATATTTGTCAGGAAGTCCCGTAACGTCGGTATCCGCTATGATGGTAGGCGGCACTGGTCCGGTCCGGGAAGACAAGATGTCCATTCTTCTAAGTTTTGCTGACGGCTCCGTGGGAACGGTTCATTATTTCGCTAACGGTTCGAAAAAATATCCAAAGGAAACTTTGGAAGTCTTCGGTGATGGCCGAGTAATCCGGTTGGAAAATTTTCGGGGCACGAAAGCATATGGTTTCAAAGGCTTCCGCTCTTTCCGAACGCGGAGGCAGGACAAGGGCCATCGAGCAGAGATTGCGGCGTTTGTGAATGCGGTTGCTTCGGGTAGTCCGGTGTTAATCCCCTTCGATGAAATAGTCAATGTCACCAAGGCAAGCTTTGCGGCAATGGAATCGGCAAGGTCAGGAAAGGTCATATCTTTATGAAAGTAGTGCACGTTGTCGGGGCAAGGCCGAATTTTATGAAGATGGCGCCTGTTTATCAGGAAATACTCAATTATCCTAAATTTGCACAAATTATTGTCCACACCGGCTAGCACTATGACATCAACATGTCGGATATCTCCTTTAAACAGTCGGGTCTGGGCGAAGCTAATGATACCTGTGGGGTATGGAGAGGAGATGAAAGAATAACAGGGAAAAGAGGGTAGCGTTTGATGAGATTTTGAGGATCATAAGAATAATTATGAAATTGGGCGAGAGAGGGTGATAGGTAATTGAAAATTATTGAATGCTTGTGGTTAGATAGGTTTGTTGATAAGATAATTCGCAAGCACAATATCTATCCGGAAGAAGTGGAAGAGGTTCTTTCGAAAGATCCTCTTATTCGCAGGCTAGAAATTGGTCATGTTAAAAGTGAGGATTTATTCATTGGCTTTGGAAGGACAGATGCAGGACGTTATCTGAGTGTATTATTCGTTCTGAAAAAAGACAAGTGGGCGCTGGTTATAACCGCACGAGATATGACTAAAAGAGAAAGGAGAAAATATGGGCAAAGATAAAACACTTCATTTTGAAACATATGAAGAGGCCGCTGAATGGTTTGATACGCATGATATGTCTGATTATGAAGATAAGTTGATGCCTGTTGATTTTCATTTTGATTTGAGAAAAAATCGCGAGTGGGTTGAATTAGAACGAGAGATTGCAAAAAGTGTCCGTAAATTGGCAAAAAAACAGAATATTCCCACTCGTAAATTAGTCAATGAATTACTTAGAGAGAGACTTGAACATCTACAATAGTTTCGGTTAGTCGTTGTTTCCACGAGCTTTCCTCCGCAGATATCCTTTTTCATTTATACCCTGCTATGATCATGTATATTTTACACGTTGTTGGTGCACGGCCGAATTTTATGAAGGCGGCGCCGGTGATACAGGCGTTGGCTGACCGGACTGGTCTTGAACAGGTGCTGGTGCATACCGGGCAGCATTATGACGACAACATGTCAGAGCTTTTTTTCCGGGAATTGAACCTTCCTGCACCCGATGTCAACCTTGAGGTGGGCTCAGGCTCGCAGGCCTGGCAGACCGCGCAAATCATGATGCGATTTGAGAAAGTCGTTTTGGATCATGCCCCTGATTGGGTGCTGGTTTACGGTGATGTGAACTCCACAGTAGCTGCTGCTTTGGTCTGCGCCAAGTTAGGGATCCGGGTTGGACATGTAGAGGCAGGTCTAAGGTCCTTTGATCGAACTATGCCCGAGGAAATCAATCGTTTGCTCACAGATCAAATAGCTGACTTATTGTTTACCCCGTCCAAGGATGGGGATGAAAACTTGCTAAGGGAAGGGGTGCCAGAAGAAAAGATTTATTTGGTCGGCAATGTTATGATCGATACGCTGGTCCGATTGTTGCCGAAGGCTCAGGGCAAAGGGTTCGAGGACAAGGTGTTAAGCAATGGGAATTACGCATTGGTTACACTGCATCGTCCTTCCAATGTGGACGAACCGAAAATGCTCAATGAGATTATAACTGCTCTAGGGGAGATAAGTACTGAGCTGCCGGTTGTTTTTCCCGTTCATCCGAGAACGAGGGCGAAGATCACGGAATTTGGATTTCATATTGCTGAGAATGGAAGACTTCGATTGCTTGATCCGTTGGGGTACCTGGATTTTCTCGCTCTGGAGAAGAACGCAACTGTTGTGATCACGGACTCGGGAGGGATTCAGGAAGAGACTACATTCTTAGGAATTCCCTGTCTAACAGTTCGAAAAAATACTGAAAGGCCCATAACCGCGGAGATGGGGACAAATATCTTAGTAGGGCAGGACATGGCTCGGCTTAAAAGTGAGGTCAATAACATTCTTGATGGAAAAGCCAAAAAAGGAAAAGTCCCACCTTTATGGGATGGCAAGACGAGCGAACGCATCGCCGAAATAATAGCAAAGATGTAAATTAGCCACAGACCCACGCTGACATACTTTGAAAAAGAGAATGATATGCTTAAAACTATCGAGGGAGGTCTTAAGAAAAGAAGAAATGAGTTTATTTTTTCATAAGATCCTCTCTCGTTATTCAAGATTACAATAATCTTAATACTCGCTTCTCGGGAGTTTTAAGTAAGCCAGTCTGTGTTAATCTGCGTTAGTCTGCGGCAAAAATAAGGGTTAGTGGTTCATCATGGGGCGGATTGATTATTACAAGCGTATTTTTTCTGCTTATCTGGGCGGAAATACAAGTCAACTCACCTTCTGGCATGGAGAGCCTGAGGTTAACGGGAATTTTGAGCCCGGCAAATTGGGCGAATATTACATGCCATTCATAGCAAAGGCCAACTACCCTGGCTATTATGATGACAAAGGTATTCCTATGCTTGACTACCGTGGGGCTGTTGGCCGTCAGTACAATCCTATTGCCATTGCACAATATGGGCTTGGCAATTACAACCTCTACTGCCGTACCGGCGAAGAGAGCCGCAAATCTAAATTTCTCGATGTGGCAGATTGGCTTGTCGAGAACCTGGAAGAAACGCCCCAGCGTACAAAGGTCTGGTATCATCATTTTGACTGGGAATACCGGGATACGCTCAAGGCGCCTTGGCATTCGGCATTAGCTCAAGGCCAAGGATTGTCAGTGTTAGTCCGGGCTCACCAGGAAACGGAGGAGAGTACATTCCTCGAAGCCGCGAATCAGGCGTTCGATACCTTCAAGAAGGATGTCAGGAATGGGGGGGTGATCTATACCGATGGGGGAGGATATACGTGGTTTGAGGAAGCCATTGTTGAGCCCACAACCCATATTCTGAATGGATTCATGTGGGCTTCATGGGGTGTATACGACTATTTCTTGCACACTGGAGATCATACAGCAAGAATCTTGTTTAATGAGGCTGTCAAAACTCTTAAAGACAAATTAGCTCTGTTTGACGCAGGCTTCTGGTCCCTATACGAGCAGTCCGGTACACGGATTAAAATGCTTGCAAGCCCCTTCTACCACAGCCTTCACATTGTCCAATTGAAGGTTATGCACAGGCTTACTGGAGAACCGGTTTTTCAAGACTTCGCAGATAAATGGGCTACCTATCGGGCGAGCTTTATCAGGCGGAATCTCGCAGTCGCATACAAGGCCATATTTAAGATACTTTATTACTGAGCCATGCATATTCTCCTTATTCACCAGGCTTTTGTCTCTCCGATGGAACCAGGCGGCACGCGCCATTATGAATTTGCCCGGCACTTGATCGAGAAGGGGCATGAAGTCACGGTCGTGGCAAGCAACCTGAGCTATTTAACGGGAAAAAGCACTGTTAGAGAACTCAGGCTTGTTAGAAAGGAAATTCTGGATGGCGTCCAGGTGCTTCGGGCCTATACGTATTCCGCGCTACATCGCAGTTTCATTTGGAGAGTTATCTCTTTTTTTTCATTTATGCTCACATCCCTGATAGCTGCCATGAGAGTTAAGCACATTGATTTGGTGATGGGTACTTCACCCCCAATGTTCCAGGCAGCATCTGCCTGGTTTGTCTCCGTTGTGCGTCGGCGCCCATTTCTACTAGAAATCAGGGATCTCTGGCCGGAGTTTGCCATAGGCATGGGAGTCTTGCGAAACCCTATACTGATTTATCTGTCTCAATGGCTGGAGAGGTTTCTTTATGCTAGTTGTGGCCATTTACTGGTCAACTCACCAGCTTACAGAGATTATCTGATAAATAAAGGTTTGCCCAAAGATAAGATTAGCTTGATTCCCAACGGTGTTGATCCTGACATGTTTCGTCCAGACGGCGATGGTAAACTAATTCGACGTGAATGGGATTTGGATAGACGATTTCTAGTTACTTATAGTGGAGCCCTCGGCCTTGCCAACGATATCCCAACGGTTCTGCGAGCAGCACAGCGCTTAAGAGAGCGGTCAGATATTCGTTTTTTATTGGTAGGGGACGGTAAAGAGCGGAAAAATCTAGAGGCATTGGCTAGGAAGAAGAGTTTAGTAAATGTACTTTTTATAGGTTCGAGGCCGAAGTCCGAAATGCCTGAAATCTTAGCTGCATCTGATGTATGCATAGCTATTCTCCAAAATATTCCAATGTTTCGGTTGACCTATCCAAACAAGGTGTTCGATTATATGGCTGCGGCGAGGCCGACCATACTGGCCATTGACGGCGTCATTCGAGATATCATTGAAAAAGCGGGAGGTGGAATCTTTGTTCCCCCGGGTGATGATGAAGCTCTTGCAGCCGCTATTCTTCGTCTATACAATGATCGATCTATGGCGCGGAAAATGGGAATGAATGCCCGTGCTTATGTCTCCAAGCATTTGAACCGCAACCACCAGGCCGCCCAGTTTGTGAACTTGGTGCAAAATGTTGCGCACAAAAGCCGTTCATGATGATCGAAAAACTAAGGCCGGATGAAGTCTATCAAGTTGCAAAACTCCATCAAACATATATGGATAAAGGGTTTCTATGTAAGCTGGGATCTGATTTTCTGGCGCGACTGTATGCTGAGATGATTGCTTCTGAAAATGCCTTCTGTATCGTGGCCCATGATGGCGTGCACGTTGCAGGATTCGTATCGGGTACGAAGCATGTAGCTGGATTTTATAAAGAATTTATTAGCAGGAATTTTATTGGGGTAGGCCTCATATTGTTGCCGAAAATCTTTAGCCTGACCACAATAAAAAAAATTTTGGAAACACTTCTATATCCATCGAAGAAAGAAGGAGACCTACCCGATGCGGAATTGCTCAGTATTATCGTTGATGAGCCTTACAGGGGACGAGGGGTCAGCAGGGATTTATTCAATGCCCTGGTGGATGAATTCGCATGTCAGTCAATACATCGTTTTAAAATAGTTGTAGGTGATGACCTGAAATCGGCATGCCGCTTTTATGAACATGCGGGATGTGTACTGCACTCTGAACTGGAAGTGCATGCAGGGGAGAAATCAAGGATCTATGTCTGGGGCATGGGATAGATATGTCTGGTATTGCGGCTGATATACTAGATACAATCAAGAAGGTTGTTGGTCATGACGCTTCCTTTACGGCCCTGCATATCCCCGTTTTCGAGGGGAATGAAAAGCGCTATCTGGCGGAGTGCGTGGACAGCAACTTCGTATCCTCCATCGGGGAGTTTGTGGATCGGTTTGAGGGGATGCTGGCCGAGTTCACGGGCGTAAGGAAAGCGGTGCTCTGCGTCAACGGCACGGCGGCCCTGCATATCTGCCTGAAGATGTCGGGCGTGGAACGGAATGATGAAGTGCTCATGCCCGCGCTTACCTTTATCGCCACGGCGAATGCGGTGACTTACTGCGGGGCGGTGCCCCATTTCATCGATATCGAAGAAAGGACTCTAGGAACTGACCCGAGAAAACTCGAGGGATATCTTGACGAAATCGTTGAGGTGAGAGACGGCGGTGATCTGCATGCATGATGATGAGATTGCCAGGAGGGTAAAGGTCAATAGCACTGCCACGCAATCTCATGGTCTCCTTATCATCTTCTGGATATCTCCAGGATTTTGTGCTATCCTTGCTATAAAAATCAGGGCATGGAGCTAGCGGATATCGCTGAGCGTGTAGTCTACATGCTCTATAATCATTTGTGGGTCATAGGAGGCGAAGAAAAAATGGAAAAGCTGAATTTAGAGCATGCGAAGCAAGAGTATGCTGGGCAGTGGTTGGCCTTCTTGGTGACTGAGGGAACGCCCACAGGGGAATTGTTGGGCGAACTGATTGCGCGTAACCCTGACCGAAGGGAACTTCATCGAGAGCTAAGGAAGAGGAAAGTAAAACGGGCCTATGTCACCTTTGCAGGACCCGTGATAAAGCCTGGCTATGCGGCGATCCTGTGATGCAAACCCAGCTTGACATCCCCATTATTCTTAGACGCGTCGAAATATGTGGTCCGGCTGGTAGTCGAGAGGTTGACGTGATCCTTGACACGGGCGCTGTTTACACTGTTTTGGCCTGGGATGTGGCCAAAGACATTGGCTATGATCCAGCTATCTCCGAGCGCCGGACGCCCATAATAACAGCCAATGGGGTGATCGAAGCACCATTGATCACAGTGGAACGTATGAAATTGGCAGAACTGGAGGTAGAAGCTGTTGACATCGTTTGCCACGACATCCCCGAGCTTGCAGGGATTGAAGGCTTGCTCGGCCTCAGCTTCTTGCAGCACTTTCGAACCGTTATCGACTACGCCAAAGGGATACTGGAAATAACGCAGGCCGGTAGGCAAGCGGAGACAAGCAGTCCTGGTCGGCAATAGTGCGCACTCCGCTTCTGCTAGACGACACGAATGTGACTTTCTCCCATTCTCTTCGCCCCTCATTTGTCTTGACGAGAAATAATCACATAAAGAGAAACGCAAACCATGAAAGTCCCATTTGCCGCTCCAGATTGTGGGGATGAAGAGATTGATGAGGTTATCGATTTTATCGGGTATATAAAGACCAAAGATGCCGGAATTAAAGGAGATCAGAAAAGTGATGCTTTTGATACCAGAGACAATGTTCTTTTATCCATTGTTGGTATCGGAGAAAGCGCCGCGCCCCATGACCTTGCTCAACATCATGACAACTATGTGTATGGTGATTTATGAAAAGAGCTGTTTTCTTTGACAGCTGGGGATGGATAGCGGTGGTGGATCGTAAAGATCCTTATCATGAAACAGCAAAGTCTTTTTATCTACCGATTTCAGGTCAAACCTAATATCGGTACGAACGAGTATTACTGGAGGTACAAACGTATTTCAGAAGGTATTACGGAACAAGGAGATATGCCGAGGGGCCGATTTAGTCGACTGCTCCTCGGGGAACCCTAGGAGCGAATCGTGCATGTACGGGTCTTTAAGACTCCGGGAGGGAATCTCTCCCTTCTACCTAGAATAGAGCAATAATGGCTGAAAGCAGAGTATGTAAATACAACCAATGACTTCCAAAGAAACAATCAGAGATTTTGTCCAAAACGAAAAATATGCGTATTATAGTCATGCAATTACTGAGGCTAAAAAGGAGGAATGGAGCCGCAATTTTCAACGGAGAAAAAGGGGATAATTAATGCCTAAGACAAGAAGATGCCCTGAATGTAATGGGATAGTAAAACCAGGGAAGACGGAACTTGTCTATGAATTGGAGAAGATTAGTATTACTGTGAAAAATGTTTCGGCGAATATTTGCACAAAATGCAACCGATCTTTTATTGATGGGCATATAGCCGAAGATGTTAACCGCTTGGTTAACAGGGTTACCGAGGACGTCAATAGCTTCAGTAAAACCCATCCCCAAATTGAAGAAAGACACAGAGAAGTAGCCATTGCCGTCTAAGGACAGGCAAAGCCGATGATGTCCGCAACATCTAGCCGCGTGTGCAACGCAATAGACACCTAACTCAGGATCCTAAAAGCATGAAAGAATTGATTGACCTTATAGGGGCAACAGCGACTGGTGGATCTATCGAAAATCATCTGACCTCGGCTTTCATAGGTACGGGATACGATGTGCGTGGCATGGCGTATTTGTGGCGATGAGGAAATAATATTTGTGGATATTTAATTCACGCATGGTGCCTGTGAGCATATAATAAGGAATTCCATGACTGATATTGCGGCTGATATACTGAATACGATCAGGAAGGTTATTGACCATGCCGGTTCCTTTACGGCCCTCCATATCCCTGTTTTCGAAGGGAATGAAAAGCGCTATCTGGCAGAGTGCGTGGATAGCAACTTCGTATCCTCCATCGGGGAGTTTGTGGATCGGTTTGAGGGAATGCTGGCCGCGTTTACGGGCGTTAAGAAGGCGGTGCTGTGCGTCAACGGCACAGCGGCCCTGCATATCTGCTTGAAGATGTCCGGCGTTGAACGGGATGATGAGGTCCTCATGCCTGCCCTTACCTTTATCGCCACGGCAAACGCCGTGAGTTATTGCGGGGCGGTGCCGCATTTCATAGATATCGAAGAAAGGACTCTAGGAACTGATCCGAGAAAACTCGAGGAATATCTTGATGAAATCGCTGAGTTACGAGACGGCGCCTGTTACAACAAGCTCACGGGGAGGCGGATGAGGGCGATCCTACCGATGCACACCTTCGGCCATCCCGTGGATATGGACCCGCTCATGGAGATTGGACGCAATTATAATCTGGCCGTGATTGAAGATGCCGCGGAATCTCTGGGTTCGTATTACAAGGGCATGCATACGGGGGGCTTCGGAAAGCTGGGGATTTTGAGCTTCAACGGGAATAAGATCATTACGACAGGAGGAGGAGGGGCCATCCTCACCAATGATGAAGATATGGCCGGACTGATCAAGCATGTGACTACAACGGCAAAGGTCCCTCATCCCTGGGAATTCTACCACGATATGCTCGGCTATAACTACCGTATGCCGGCCCTTAATGCCGCACTGGGCTGCGCCCAGATGGAGAAACTGCCCGAATTTATTGCCAAGAAAAGGCTGCTGGCTGAACGATACGCGGCAGCCTTCGCTGACCTTGACGGTGTCAGGTTCTTCACCGAACCGGCATTCGCAAAAAGCAACTACTGGCTCAATACGCTCATCCTCGACCGGGACTATGCGGAGCAGAGGGATGAGGTTCTGAAGGTGACCAACAGTAACGGCATCATGACCCGCCCGGCCTGGACCTTGATGGAGTACCTTCCCATGTACAAGGACTGCCCCAGGATGAACCTGGATATTGCCGAAGATCTCGTACGACGGATCATCAATATCCCGAGCAGCGCAAATCTCATTACGGATAAACTATGAATATCCTTTCCCTGATCGGTCGAGATAAAGAACTTTTTGATCGGGACATCGCCGGATATGAAAATCAGTTACAGCAGATCATGGAGGGAAGTGCATTTTTGGTGATCGGCGGGGCAGGCACTACTCATTTCCGGTCAAACCTCTTTCCGGTAATTTCTCTTTACGCATTTGAGGTCAAACCCGAAATCGGTAAGCTGTTTTTGCTTCTTGTCCGTCCCCCCTGGAGCGTTAGCACTGTTTTGTTCGGAACGGGTTTCGAACGTGGCGTTTATGTTTTCCAAAGGAGCCAATGGTGGACCCGATCGATTTGATTGCCGAGCATAAGGTCTATCGTTTTTTTCGTGCGCGAAGAAAGCTGACACAAGGTAATGTGATTTCGCATATCACCCAACGCGCCGCCGGTAAAGATCCGTGCTTTATCGAAGACGACGACTTTCTGTGTATGATGGGTTTTCTCGAAGAATCGGCAAAAAAGTACGACTACGAAGTCTATTCGTTTTGTCTTATGGGAAACCACCTGCACTTGCTAATGCGGCCCAACCAGGAAAACCTCCCGTTTGCTATGAAGGATTTGTTTTCCCGGTATGCTATGAGATTCAACCGGAAATATGAAAGGCGGGGGCACTTATTCGGAGGACCTTACCGGCAGGCTGTATGTGTGGACGAAGCATACCTGATCGCCGCTTCGATATATATTCACTTAAATCCGGTAAAGGCGGATATCGTATCCGATCCTAGGGACTACCGATGGTCATCGATTCGGATGTTTGTTGACGCCTCAGAAGAGATTTCGTTCGTGAATGCCGGATTCATCATGCAAATGCTTGCCGATGATCTTCAGGTTGCCAGGGAAAGATACCGGCAACTACTGGAAAAGGGTATGGCATTGCCTGTCGACTACGCACAAGCGCGGGAAAGTGGGGTGGAGCATTTCAAGCAAAACCTCTTGGCGGCTCTTCCTAGAATCTTCGGTAAAATGTCAATTGCCACAAAGGTGGCAAAAATTGCCGGCACAGAGATATTAAATATGCAAGCGCTGGATCAGCGAATCGATGAAGCTGTGGCCCGGTATGGTAAGCGAAAACCGGGATCTCACCGAGCAATGAAGTTCCTCATCGAACAACTGATTGCAAGGGGGTTCAAGCGATCAGAAATTGCGGAGCGTCTTCCTATTTCGCCCAAAACAGTTTATAATATTGTGAAAAAGCAAACATAAACGTGTCTTCTTTACCGATTTCAGGTCAAACCTAAAATCGGTAGATATGCCGCTGAACAGGCTCGGCGTCATGAAGTACAAAGGGGTATAACCCCAGTCAAACAAGAGCAGGGACTGGTTTCACGGGGCGGGTTGGGCGTAGCTGAATGGATGAATGCAGGTTTTCTTTGCTGTTTCGGCTTTGAGGTGATATTCTAATTTATGGTCAAGAAAGAATTTACCAAGGTAATTAGCCAGTCGCAGGATGATAGACTGCGAGTAAAAATAGAGACAGAAAAAGGTAAGGTCCTTGAGATGGTCGTTCAATATGAGGCCAAATTTGAGGAGGAATGGCATCCGATAGTCA
>Ga0315547_1000647_pt1 | contig 32403 bp, 37 predicted proteins | sample SalMarSW160240MG_2_FD_202542 | JGI IMG/M metagenome (GOLD analysis project Ga0315547, IMG submission 202542) | Salt marsh sediment microbial communities from the Plum Island Ecosystem LTER, Massachusetts, United States - Salt Marsh Sediment SW1601-240 ...
TTCATAAAATGTATTATTATCTGGACAATAAAAATCTGGTTTATAAGTAGTATTTTTTAATTCAAACTTGATAGGTTGATAAGCCCAAGATTTTCCTTGAGATTCTAAATGTTCTGCGAATTGTCCTTCATGATCATTTATATTGCTTTTATCATTAGTTTTATGTTGTTTCCAATTCTTTTTATGTTCAAGATAATATTTTTTCCAATAGCAATATTTACAAAGCCCTTTAGCATGATATTTTTTAAGCTCTTTACATTCTGAGCAAACAGCAATATATCTTTCTTTTCTGATGCAACCACAAGATTGACGACGACCAGAAACCAATCTATTACTTGGTATTTGGATTATTTTGCTACACTCACATAAACAAATCCACATTACACTACCACTAGGCTGTAATCTTTTTCCTGAATCATACAAGGCTGTTAATCGACCAAATTTTTCACCAGTCAGATCTTTTATCTTTCTTCCTCTTTTCATTCTGTATCTAATATAATACTTAATTTATCAAAAGTCAAGAAAAATGTTGTATTTTATGCGATGATTTTTTTTCACCCTTTTTGGCTAACCAAAATCGGCTAAAATTGATTCTTCTGCGAACCAGGAGAATTGGCAGGTCACTTATCCATAAATTGTCTTATTGGCATTTATTGCAGCATTTATTCTTTTCCAGTCTATCCGATTAACTTTATAATTCTCATACCACAAATCCCACTCTCCATCATCATCTTTAAACGCCTCCATCGGAAACAGCCCCCAGATAGCAACCTTACCAGCCTTTTTAGATTCCCCCCAAAGATAAAGCAACATCTCTTTTATCTGGTCAGCGTCGCCTTCGCAAGAATTAGTACCAGGAATATGCACTCCCTTTGCTATATCACATAAGCCTTCAGCGCCCCCATCCTCTGAGAACTTAACCTTTTTCCATGCACTTGTGAGGAATCGCATCTTTGTCAGTCCATGCCCATCTGGAGTCGTAAGGTTCTGGATGATGCTTACACCATGATATTCAGGGATGACTTGCCTGAATCCATCAGCATCAAGATAAACATCATTGCCCTGCCATCTTCCGCATATATGGCATTTTTGTCTTTTATCGAATTCACCCAGCGCAGCCTCACAATGAGAACCATCAAGAATTATTCTTGTGAGCTTGGTATATTGCTTCAGTGCTTTCTCCCACATCTCGACATGCCAGCGTCCTATAGTATGGAATAACTCATGGTCTCCCCAGTGCGCAGGTTCGTTGATTGGCTTTATGGGAGGCTGATAGTCTTCTCCACGAATGCTTCGTGTAACTTGGCAGGTTTTTTTCATAAGATTTAAGTGATGTTTCAGCGCTTTTGGTGTCCAGAACCCCTTAACGCCATTCACATTGTGCTCAAATGGATAGTAACAATATCTGTCCATCTCAACGGATACCCAAAATTCCATATCCTCAGACATCAGAACTTTGTGGAATATCCTGTAAATTTTCCAGAATTTCTTATTAGGCTTCATCAAGTCAAAAACTTTATGGGGTTTCTTTTTGAATTTCCAGGGTGTCTTATTATTTAAGTGATGATGCTCTGGCTTGTTGTCACAAAGCCAGAGAAACCCGCAGATGAAAGAAGCCTGTTTATCCCTTGCTCTTCTTACGGTTTCTCTTAGCCGATTTTTCCAGTACCACCTTGTTATGGGATTCCAGCTTTTTGCAAGAAACCAGAGATAAATCCCCAGAAAATCGGCATGCAGATGTTCTATTTTAGGCTTCATCTCATATACCTAATTATCTTCTTCAGAAACGCCTTTAGCTCTTCCAGGTTGTTTATTGCTAATTGTTTGTCTTCTTCGTCCATTGCCATTTTATTCTCTTCATCTCTCTTTGGGAATCGTCTCTTTCGGCTCTTTAGGATCAAGGATATTCCACGCTTGCCCCACTATTAGAGGCGAACCCATTTCTGCTATTAAGTCTTTAAGGAGCTTGATATCATCAATAGAAAGGTCTACCTCACTTTTGGCATTATGGATTTGTAGTGCTAGGCTATATCGCCGTATCTTCTCATTCCCATCAATAAGCTTCATTGGGCGTCCCGTCTGGGGATTAACTGGCTCTATTAATAAAGCATTCTCACAGACTTGCCTGAAAGTGAAATCCTTACCCTGGTTTTTAATGGCTATTCCATCAAGGGTCTTGAAAACATAGTTCAATTTAATTTTCATTATGCCTCCTAAATATATCCGTTATCTTCAAGCCAAGTTTTTAACTCCGATAATTTCGTTATCCTCTGTTGCACCCAAGTGACGGAATAATCAGGATGAATATCAAGAATCTTTTTTACCTCAGCTAGTCTATCAGCATCATCTACAATGTCAGCCTTGTCTTTCTCAAGTCTGGCGATTCCATTATATAAACTCTGCATCTCATTGATACACATCTCTATCCTGGAAATAATAACACTAAAATCACGCCATCCTTGTTTTGTTGCCATATTAATTTCTCCTTATGTTCCTATGAAGAATACCTTTACAGTTTTTGCCGCCGCCCATGTATTCTCAACCGTTAATAAATTCGCAGCGATGTAAACGTTGATTTTGTCATTTGTGCCCTGTGTCGTGGTAAATGCGGCGTTCTGATTAATGACCGTCAATGCCGCCCCATCAAGATGATAAACTCCACTTGTCGTATCTGTTGTATTTTCGACGATGACAATGCCTGTCCAAGAATCGGGAATTGTTGTCGTAAAAGTATCGTTATCAGCCAATGCAGCGGATAATGTTCCAGCTCTGACATAACCAGTGTTATAAGTACGGAATTTACTTACAGTCGATATCCTTAAATCCATAAGTGCGTTTGGATTACCGCTTGCTGAACCGTCCCCCAGATTCGTCTCTGTGACATCCATAAGTAAACCGATATAATTTCCTGTGGCTGGCGCTGTGCCCATGTTGATTTGTGGTTTAAGATACATCCAAGCTTGCTCTGCGTTTGTATCTGTAAGTTCGTTGCTAGCTCCAAGTCCTTCAACTGAAAAAACGTTTCCACTACTTAAATCGCTAGTAAGAAAGAATCTTACTGCATTAGTAACCTTAAAAAAATAACTCCAACTCGCAATCATTTCGGCCCAGCTAAACGATGCTTTATTTGTACCAGCCGTACTATATATATACATAGTTGGGTCAGCGCTTGCGATCAACCCAAAATCAGTATTAATATCCCCCCTATCACAGATAATTAGAGTGCGATTAGATTCATCAAGTCCTATTCTCAAATCAGCACCAGCCAACCCCTCTGCCTGAGACTCTTGAATCAGGGAATAATACGCACCGCTTTGAAGAAGTATCGTCGGTTTGTCATCGGCTGTGAATCCGAGCCGTATCCGTGAATCAAGGTCTAAATCCACAAGATTAATCTCAGGGAATCCCGTGGCGGTTATAAGTCCCGTGAAATTCGCTCCGATATCGGCAACGTCACAGAAGATAAGCCCCCTTTTTGGATCTATGGGAAGCCCCCAAATTACAGCATCGTTTGTTGTTTCCTCATAGGGAATCAGAATCGAATCAGAGCCGTCGCCACCTATTATTTGCAAATCATCTGATATTGGTGTATCACCCTGTATTATCTCAAAACAGGCAGCGGCTTGATGGTGGTAGAGTTTTTCATCATCTGAGTCCGAGACGATCATTCCAGGCTGTACTTGGGTTAAATTTGTGCAGGGATCGGACATCCTCCAGTGGTTTTTGAAGTTATTTATAAGGTCAACACAAAACCAGTCGTCAAGTATAAAATCCGCACCTAATAAAAGAGCTGGTCTTACAGGCATTTTATATCCTCCTTACACTTAACATGGCCCAACCCTTTTTCCAGGATCGCCATTCGAAAATCTGCCAGTGGTGCAGTCCGAAACGGCTGCGTATATTCTGTCATGCTCAGATCCCAATGTCCAATCATTTGGTAATGCGTCACAATCGCCTATTATAAGATATTGCCCTAACAAATACTGAAGATCTATTCCCACGATATCGATCGATCGGCTTTGAAAATCATATGTCAGACTCGATATATAATAGTATCTACCCTTTTCGCCTTCCTTCGTCCAGCTCAATCCGAACGGGTCCTGGTAGCGAAAGTTCGTGAATATGTCTAGGTCATCTATCATCTGGATAGGCACTTTGATATGTATCTTTTTATAACCGAACGCATGCTTCATAAGTTCTTCGCTCATCCGATGCGCAGCCAATCCGAGGGCATCACCATCAGCTGAGATATCAGAAGTAATCCAAGGAAAATGCCAGGGCGTTGACGGATATTGTTTCTTTCCATAATTCTCAATGCTTAAAGGGCTGTTAATTTCTTCCGCTTTTTTGAATGTGTTGTATGTTGGTATGTAATCCCATTGCACATTAGCCGCATTCACGAAATCCTGGAGGCCGTATTCCTTTTTTGCGTGTTCAAAGGCATGTATCTGTTCGAAAACAATAAGATCGGTTTCAAAATTGCTAATATCCTTTCGACCGATCGTCAATCGCCCGTCTCTTGCGATCCAGAGATTCGCGCCGAAACTGTAAAGTAGCTCCTTCAATACCTCCATCGCATCTCGACCATCCTGGAGTATTAGTTTCGCCTCTTGATGCCAACCATTTGTCGTGCACAGCGCCGCATAATCATCGAACGATTCCATATCAAGAAGTGCCAATGGCATGCCAACGATCTGAGTCAAGAAAAAAGATATAATATATGCAGGATTCTGAATATAACCATTGGCTGGATCGTCCCACATGCCGACTGAATAACCTTTGCAGTTGAATGTTATCTTGTTGTCGCCCTGATCTACGACAAAATCGATATAAGTCCGTCCGCCATCTCGATAGGCAATGGTATAATCAGCCGGTTGCGTTTTCGCCACGTTGTTAGAATAGACTTCAGTTATGCCGAATAGACTGAATCTCGCGGCAAGATAGGAAAATGGAGCTCCTGATGTGTCGATATATCTTGCTTCTATAGCGCCTGAATTTTCACCCGCCACTACTGGAATTAAACTGCATAGACCAAGCGCATCAGGCATCGCCTTTCCCACGGCTGATTCATGAATATTTGGATATTCCTCAAGCGTACAGATATATTGAGCCGTATCCATGCCAAAATATTTCTGAGTTACATCTCTTATCATAACATCAAAATGCGTGCCAATTAGATCATGATCGATCACGACGCCTTGAAAATAATGTTTATCCCTCGCTTCCGCATCCCGCCCCCAGCCATAAAAGAAATCAACGAATTTATTCTTCAAAAAATAACGCGATAACATTTTCGACATTTCCATATCGTTATTAGCAAGCGTCACAGAGGTATCGGATACGGCAAAAAGTCCTGTTCGATCATCGATCGACCGTATCACAGGAGACATATTTTTTATTCGACCCTCCCAGAACGTGTCTTTTCCTCTTGTATCAAGATACGAATAATACGCTAAGACTTCGCCATCATGTTCACCCCATATCCATCTAGTTCTCGGATTAGGTGGTTCATCTTCATCTTCATCTTCTTCATCCGCCACAAGCAATTCAAACCTTGAACCTTCGCTCATTCGCCCATAACTGTCGGTGCGCCAGTCACCTGCATAACCATCGGCTTCATTAGCTCCACAATCTGTAAGAGCGCCTTTAGACAAAAGTACGTGGTAAGTCCCTTCAGCAAGGCCAAGGGCGGTCATAGTGGCGGCCGGGATGGTTATCTGGGTGTCGGAATCTACTGTAAATTCTACCGCTCCTGTCGTGATCGTTCCGGCCAACACGCCAACCGTGGTATAAAATTTGATTGTGCTGACGGTTAACTGGACACCCCATTGAGCATTGGCATTTACACCACACAAGTCATTTATCTCATCAAAATCATTTGCAAAACCTATTCCATTCATAACCAAATCAACACCGCCCGCCGTTGGTATGCGGTAACGGGAAAATGAATTTACCACGGGATTGAAGTATTTGACTTTGAGCCTTTCTGGAAAGACATTGAGTATTACTTTATTCCCAGCATCCCAGAAACAGCCACCATTAGCAAAGCTGTCAATTTTCACCAGAATTCCATTATTGAAAAGCTCCGCCGCTATATCGGCATCACATGCTTGCGCGCCATTAGTGCTCGGCACTTCGGATTCTATCAGAAGCGGTGGAGGCGTTGGATCGCCGACAACTTCTGTACGCAAAACAGGAATAACTATCACGCATGCATCCAATATATCACCGAAAGCATGGCCTTCATTAACTGGATAATTGTCCCATTCTATCGCTATGCCATCCATCCATTTTCCAGTCGCCCTATCTGAAAGCCAAATGTTACCTGCAAGTAAATTATACATTGTTAAAACTTCAACATTTGCAATATCACAATCTTGAACTTCCCATGAATTTTCTGTAATTTTAAAATCGAATCTGTAATTAACCGGAATATCAGCTCCATCAATAAGCCTAAAATTGCTAGCGCTCGGCCTCAATATAGTATTCCATTTCCATTGATCCCAATCTCCCACATAATGTTGGCCTACAATTCCATAGTCCCGATAAACATTTGTCCAATCATTTACAGTAAGCCAACCCGCGTGTCCCACACAACATTCATGGCCCTCAAGCGTCACTATGTGAAAATCGCGCCATTCCTTGTATGGTATCATTATCCTGGTCCTGTGGTTCTTTCCATTTTAAACCATTCGAATGGCGCTGCGATCGCGAAGTAACCGCCGCCCCAAATCCCGTTCCTGGTGAATATTCCAACGGCCAGATTCTCTGTATCATAATTTGTCAGATTATTCAGATAAAAAGTATCTAGCAATGTATAGGTAATATCGTCTGCGCTATAGGCCGCCTCGCAACGGGCGCAATTATCGCGGCTTAAAACAACTATTCTAAATCTTAAATAAATCGGCAAAGTAGTTATTGCATTTGTCTGTACCCAGTTCCCATTGTGCCATGTCCCCAAACCATTCACAGGGATTGCTCCGTCTCTTGCCCGGCCAAACATATACCAATTTCCGCTGGCAATTGGGTTGCAACGAGAGCATATAAATATGCCAGCATGTGTATAATTGTTTACGGTATAACTATTGAGTTTTACCTTTACTTCAAAAGGTGCGCCTGGATCGCCCAAAAGGACTCGAGGCCCGGAATTTTGGCCGCCATCATCTATCCTTCCATTCACTCCGTTGGCAATACTAAGCGTCAAAAGGCCAGCGGCTTCTGCTATTGTTCCGTTCTTTGCATCATCGAACCATCCCCAATGGCGAACGGCGTCAGCAAAATTGTCAAGAAATTCTATGCTCGCACCGCCTCCACCTGCAGGTACTGTCCAATTCCCTTGCCCATCCATATAATGTGTTCCATCATTATCGAGTTTCTTTAAAAGTCCATGTCTTGTAATAGAGGCATTGAGATCCGCATTGTCATCGGGCGTGCCAAGATCATCGAGCTTAATATTGCCTTCAATTATATTGATATCAACTTCTTTGTTAGCGGCATCATGTGCAACCGATATTTTATTTGATGCTGCATTTATATTCCTGAATTGTAAATCAACACCGACTTTTGCATCATAAAGTCCGATACCACCAACGCCCTGATTTGAAGCGGTATTCGCCTCTCCGCCTCCAGCGGTTGCACACACCTTTGCCAATCTCCTACCGATATCCGACAATTGCGATTTAATTATTCTTATTTCATCAGCGACATTCATTATAAAGTTGTCCTTTTCGTCTCTCTCTCTCTCTCTCTGGCATTGTCATCTTATTTTAATTTCAACCCCGTCGTTAGAGTTTTGAGTTCAAGCGACCATTCACGTAATTCATTCGACCAGCCATGTATCAATCGTTGTGCATAATCCGCTTGGTTCTCGATTATCACATAATAACATCTTGGGATATAATCGGCTGGATAAAGACTATTGCCGTTATCATCTGGTATGATGATAAATTTTCCTCCATTTCTCTGAACCCGGAGAAGAAACAATTGAACTTCATCTTGATTGCGGACATCGTTGATATTCTTGAATGTCAAAGTGAATTTCTCGGCATAGGAATAATAATTCGACCAATCTTGGCCATACAGCGTTTTCTGATTGCCCATATAAAATAAAGGTCCGTCAGGACGTCCCGGTTGAAGATATGTATCTCTCTTGAACTGGCACCGCCTTCCAAGCACTCCCTCACCTATCTCTATATATCCATCTGAATTAGCCGTGTCTATAAATTCAAAACGAAAATATCGTTGGGTATGATTTATTCCCTTGCATGAATTCGGAAAAATGTGCTCATACATATTGGCGCAGATTTTGTTACTAATGATTCTGCTCGCCATATCTTCTGTCCAGGCTGGAGCAGCCTCCCAATCACAAATGCCGCATTCATTTGCGCAACCTTTGAGACTGAAGCGTTCCGGTGTCGTCGTGAGATTGTGATTGAAGATTCCAGCGAATGTCACAAGCTTATTCTCTCCCATATCGACACAGATCCATTCCGGTAAGCCCGCTGCCCCGACTCCTGAAAAACGCAGAGGCCAGGATGGACGTTCGTTATAAACATTTTCTTGACCATAGAAGCCGCTATCATCTTCAGAGCTAATATTGCCAACCAGAAAATCCCATCTATCACCGATAGTATGTCCATCAATGGCGGCGAATGTGATTGTTCCGTATTCTATTCCATCGGCATCTTCTAATGTATACGCCGTTCCAGCGCCCGGAATCGGGATGTCATCCTCTTCCCATATCGCACCACCATCTTTCGACCATCTGAAAGTATCGGGCGATGGGACACTATCTTTTATCTCGACTCTCACATCTGCCGAGACGCCTCCTGTATAAACGCCTCCGGATGTGGCGTCATTCAGACCGACCCCGGTGAAGGTGACAACCGGAACGGAACCACCGAGCGTTGCGCTATTTATGTAATTTTCGATAACATAAGTAACCGACATTAAGCTACCCCTAAAATCTCTTTCAATTTAGTCTTGCCCCCCGCTTCCAGGCCTCGATACATTATGGGAATGATTTCATTCAATACATATTTACGTGTGAAATTCGGGTCAACCTGGTTGTTGAAAGCAAACTCATTTCTCACTGTGAGATTCACTTCGACCTTGCCCTTTGCCTGCGGTATATTGACAAGATCGTTTTGCCTCATTATGATTTCGGGATTACTAGGAGTGCCATGAGTTTCAACCAATCCAGGCGAAGTGAGAACCGCACCGAACTGTGCTGATGGAAATTTACCGAACTTTTTTACCATCGCTTGCACTGCATTGCGAATTTGTTTTGAGATATTTTCTATTTTGGCAAGAATCGAATTCGTATAATCGATTTTTGGAAACATTTCGCTTGCAAAGAAATTAGATTCATCCATTTTGTCGAGCAAGGCTGTTAATTGGATATGGCTTATATCCTTGAGTATAGCTTCCATCGTGCCCGTCTCGGGTTTCTTCTTGAAAAGAGAGCTTATGAGTTTGAAACCCGCATATGCGGCAAGCGCTATGCCTAGAACGATTGCGAGAGCCGGAGCCGCGGCTGCCAATGTTGTGGCCGCCTTTGCAATTGCTGTAGCCAAAGTAGTTATAAGGCTCGCTATTCCTTTTCCTATACCTGCGATAGTTCCCGCAATTCCGCCGAGTTCAGAACCGACTTTGCTTCCTGTGCTTATTGCATCAGTTTTGACCTTCGTAAAAGCACTTCCCAAATCCGAAACCAAACTTTTTGCAACATCTGTAATACCCAGAAGCATTCCCTGAATTAAATCAGTTGTCCAGGATTGAAGCATATTTTCAACAGCATCACCAAAAATTCCTTTAACTTTATTCCATAGAGAATTTTGACGTGCTTCTTCATCAATGGCATGTTGTTCTCTTGCCGCATCCTCTTCAGCTCGAATTCGCTCTGATTCTGTTTGATGATTTTCTTCAAGTTCTACCAATTGATTCTGTAAATCCTCTTCCTTTTGCAGTTGATCTGCCCTAGCTTTTTCGAGATCAGCTTGATGTTTTTGCTCCAATTTCAGAAGCATCCCTTGTTTTTTCTCTTCATCAGTCACGTTTTTCTCTATCCATTGTTTCCTTTTTTCATAATCATCTGTAAGCTTCCCTTCTAAATCCTCATAATATCCAGTGGCATCTTCAAGCTGTTTCTCTAAAAGCGATTTTTTCTCTTCATAGGTTTCTTGAGCATTTGCCAAGGCACTTTCCCAATAGCTGTTATCAAATTCTTTCATCTGGTAAGTAATGCTCTCTGTGATTCCTAACACATCAACAAAAACACCAGCCCATCCGGCGGCTAAATCCCTGGTAAAATCAAGAATGCGTTCAACCATAGATTTGAATGAAATAGTTATTGTTTCTGTTGTATCCCCAATTTCTTGTTTTAGTCTTTCGGCCAAACTTAACTGTTCATGGAATATGGGCGGCACAATACCCCCAAGCACTAACCAGGAATCCCCCATTTCTTCAGTTTCAATCTGAACTTCGCTTTCAGCCTGTGCCAAATCTTTAAAGGGGTCTTTTATGCGCTCTGCCTCCTCCCTTAATCCCTGAAGGCCCGCCGTATACTCAATTATGCTTATCTTTCCTTCGCCGAATTGTCGCGCCAATTCTATAGCCGGCGTAATTGTAAACTCCAAAAGACCAATAGTTGTTTTTAACGCTGGATTTAAATCTTCGTGTCCTTTCTTTAACGCCTTTAATTTTTCTTGATATTCTTCTAAGCTTATTTTGCCTTCCATAAAAGCTTTGGCCAGTTTGTCTATAGCAGTAGTCCCTTTTACAACTTCCTCCCTATGTTCTTTCCCGTATTTCTTCATGGCTTTCTGGAGTTCAACGCTTTCTTCTCCCCTGAAGATTGCAACGGCTAAAGCATTTGTATTACCCTTATATTTCTTTGTCAGTTCTATAAATTCCTTTCTTGTCAAACCTGCAGCATCCGCTATTTCCCTCAATTTCTGTCCCATTTTGTGTTCAGCTTCAAACGCCCGATAATCAGCTTCGACTAAATCATTTTTGGCATCTATGAGTTTTTTCGTAATATTGTAAGCTACTAAAGATGCAGCCGCAACTATTCCAATCGGACCAAGTAATGCCTTCAGACCCAGAGCCGCTTTGGCTGAAGAAATACCTAAAAAGTTCATACCCTGTATCAATCCGGGAAGTATCGTGAGCAAAGGTCCTAAAACAAGCAGTAATCCCCCTACTTTAAGGGCCGTCAGCCCTATCCATTCAGTCAATTTCGGATGTTCTTTAATCCAATCCGAAACCTTTTTCGCTATGTCTTTGACTTTTACAATAAGCTTTTCTATTGTCGGAGCCAAAGATTCACCAATAGATATAGCCGCATTCACAACTGTATTTCTCAAAAGCTTCAGTTGATTGTTAAAAGCCTCTAGCTGTTTTTCGGAAACCTCTCTTGTCTTCCCTCCCATATTTTTCAAGTCTTCAGTCCATTTTCTTATTTTTTCAGACGATCCCATCAAAGTTAATATGGAATCTTTCGTTCTGAGATTGAAGCCCAATTGTGCGAGCGCCGCCTCTCTTTGCTTTACGGTCATTGAACCTAGATAACCTTCCAAGTCCTGGATTATATCCGCGATGTCGCGCATGCTTCCATCAGCCTTGAAGAGAGAAATGCCGGCTTCGTCCCATGCTTTTTTATTTCGCCTTGTCGCATCAAAAAGCCCATTCAGCATCATGGTTAACCGTTGGCCCGCGAGTTGTCCTTTTATTCCCTTATCTGCATATGCGGCCAAAACAGCAACTCCTTCTTCAACTTCTTTATTTACGTTTACAAGGGCCGCAGCCGCTTTATTCGTCAAAGATTCGGCGAATTGTTTGACAGAGGCATTCGCAAGAGTATTCGCACCTACAAGAACATCGGAAACTCGAATAAGATTTTTCTCGTTTTCCGCAGCATTCTTTGAAGACAATCCCAGAGCAGTTTGGGCATCGGTCAAAAGATCGGTAGCTGTAGCCAAATCGAAAGTTCCAGCCTGGGCAAATCTAGCAACATCATCTAATACTGACATGGATTGTTCTGCATCCATTCCGGCTGACGCCAAGAAGAAGTATGCTTCAGCAAGTTCTTTCGCCGAATATGTCGTCTCCTCTGATATAGTTTTGGCAACTTCGGACATTTTTTTCCTAGTTTCATCGGAGACATCGCCCATGATTGCAAGAGATTCAGTCATAGCCTGATCGAAATTCGCGTATGCTTTTACCATCAAGCCGACTGCACCGACAATTACCCCTCCGGCCACAGTCATAGCCCGACCCATTGTAGCAAAGCTTTTGCTGTTTCTCAGCACAAGTCCGCTAAGACTTTTCTGGTCTTCTTTGACTTTTTTTATAGACTGATTCCATTGATCTTTCTTTAATTGAAGCTCGCTTACGATTGCGCCTACTTTAAAAGCCAAATTAACCTCTCTTCCTTATTTTCATGTCTTCCCAATTCGCCTCAATTTCCTCTCTCTTTCTATCTATGCCTTCAAGCATGTAATACTCATTGAGCATGTCATCATAGACTTCCCTTGTCTTTTCTCCTCCTCCGAATCCAAGGTTAATCATCTGAAGCATGGAAAGATCTCTCAATAATTCCTTTCTTCGAGCTTCTATCATCCATCGAAGTTCATCCCTGACGTCCAGATTATAGAGCTCCTCGCCCGGGAACTGGCCTGGAAACTCTCTCGCTATGAGAATTACTGTTTGCTTCCAGGCCTCTTCCGGTTTTTTGGGATAGCCTTCTTTACTTGATCTTTTTTGACCCAGGCACTTCCGAACGAAGCGGTGACTAGTTTCAACCGTTCTTTTTCGATTTCCACGAATTTTCTTTTAACGAAAATATAGATATTTTCAACTTCTCTTTTGTCGAGCTCTTCAAGAACTGCCATAGGAACATCGAACATAAGCTGAACTATTTTATAGAGCGCATCCACATTTTCTTTATCGACAAGTTTATCGAGTTCATCGATTTTTGCCAAAACAGCTTTGGTTGTTTTTAGGCTCTGGTAAGCCTGATCATCAATCACAATCTCGATTGGATCATAAAGACTTTTCTTTGTACTTAAAATAAGTCGATCTTCAAGTTTTTTTTCGTCCATTATTCAGCTCTATCATGCTGGACCATAACGGTACATTTTGCCGAGACCTTCTGTGGTATCCTGACTTGGGAATACTTTAAAAAGAACTTTCGCCACTCTTTGTGCGCTATTATCATAAACAATTTCCTGATCGATCACCGGAAAGCATCTGAAAAAGTGTGTCCATTCTGTAGTGGTTGCGGATGCGACGTTATCTTCTGTTGGCTTGACGATAATTTCTGCTGCATGTGCATACATGGCATTTCCTACGGCATTAGAAACCGTGAGCCTTGTTCCGACTATCACGCTACCCTCAATAACTTCTGAAAGCTGATGCAATGAGTTTCTTGTCATTGGGACTTCAACTTCAACTGTTCGTCCTTTCGTAACGGCATCAACAGAAGTTTCGCCTTGAGCATCTTCAAGAATATCAGAAAAAAGAAGAGTATCTCTCCATTTTACCCCGCCAAATGTCGGGTTGAGGTCGATATTCGCTCCAGTCGGATCCCAGCGAACAAAACAAGGTCCTAAATCTCTGTACGGTGCTACTGGCATTTTTACCTCCTAAAAAAATAATTTATTAGTTAATGAGAATTTTCATCCCATTAATCTCGACTCCTAATTTTCCAAATATAATTTGTGCTGAATTCATGCCTTCCTTTATCGTCTATTCCCAAATATTGAGGAGGAGCAACTGCCTCAATAACCATTGCCTGAAATTTTTCTCCAATGATAACTTCTGGCAATTCCCAACCTGAAGATCCATGAAGGAAATCATAGACCTCATAAGAATCATCTCGGGGATCCCAATAGTTCTCACTTTCACCTCTTGCGAGAATTTGAATCATCTTGTCTGTTCGATCCGGCAGATCGAAATATAAGGCGCCGCCTCCTGATTCTGCAACCAAAATACATCTATCAGGCGAATCAAGTGGTCTCCAGCCAGATTGGATTGTTCCAGCCGCCCTTGAAAAAGTCGTGTTATCCTCAATGAATTGACATATAGCTTTCAGCATTTATTTGCCCATATTTTTTATTGTCATTGCCGCGATCTTTATGTATTTTTCTTTATACGCAACCATTTTTGATTCGAGCCATTTCCGCCCAGGGTTTAGAATTCCTTTTCTAGGTACAAAATGATATTGTCCTGGTTCCGATTCATGGAGCTTGGCTGCATATTTTATGTTATAACCTGCCTCAACCGATATCTTGTTATACTTAATTTCCGGCTTCTCGACCTTCTTTGATCCTCTCAGATCACCATGCCAATATGGAGTTTGAGGCGCTTTCTTATCAGCATCTTGCAGCATCTCAGCGGCGGCATTAAAAATCCCTTTTGCCGTAAAGCTAGGAATTTTGTTTTCCACAAGAGGAAAAAATGTCTTGTCAAATTTCTTGAAATCAATACCAAATGATGATTTATCACTCATTGAAAAAATATCCTTATTCCTATATTGGAAAAATCTTTTGCCGGCTCTAACATAAATATTGGATAATCAACACCGCTTATCCTCAATTTATCCAGATGATCTATTGTTCCATCATAGGCCAAAAGAAAATTCCCTCTTGAAATAACTTCCTCTCCTGCAAGATTCCGGACTAACTTTGTTTTCCATTCTAAATATCCACTAACTGGTTCAAGAGTCGAAGGATTCGGCTTATTCCATTCATCATAGGCTGGAATAGGCGCCCTTACGATATGGATACTATCAACACTATATGCATCTAACATCAGTATCCTCCTCTGACCGCTATGGCCTCTTCAGATGTAGGCCCAGCTGAATGTTCACATCGGGGATGATATGGAGGCCATCCTTCCATAAATGGATATGTAGGGTGCTTTCCGGATATTGAATAAATATTCCCTTCATATTCTTTGCATATTTCACAATCAGTTCCATGATCGCTGATCTCAATGAGATCATTATCATATTGAGCACAAAGATTTTTGACCGCTTCGGATTGGATTATTCTTAATCTTGTGCGCGCAACTGTTTCTGCATATTTAATCAGATTATAATTCCGGCCGCTTATATTGATGAATTTTTTAGCATAAATTTCACGTTTAAAATGAATTCGTATAAGCCGCATCAAGTCCTGTCTCGATCCACCTGCTTCGATCGTCTCATCCAAAAGGCCTGCGATAATCTCTTCGTTTCTAAGATCAAACGCCTGGATCTGTATAATGTCTTTTGCCGCCTGTCTCATAAGATAAACATAGGTATCGATATTTGTCTTTATACTGTTATTAGCTTTTATCAAAACTTCAGCCGTCGCATCTCTGCCATTCTTTATGGATTGTGAGTGTATTTTATTATCGAATTCTCTATTTTTTTTGGCTCCGAGAATATTAAGGGACGTCCGGGTTATCATTGCTGCCTGCCGATAAGCTTCTGGAGTTGATTCATTCGACCAATTTAATGAAAATCTGTTCATTCTTCTCACTGTGGAATCTACTTTTTTCTGAAGAGAAACGGCCTTAGTTTCCTTGAACGTCTCTGCGTCAAGCATTAAAAGATCATTCTTCAATAGATTGGCCATTATTCTATAATATCTGGCAAATTCATATACTCTTTTCCGATCCGGTATCAAACCTTGAGTTCTGGGCATCCTAATAGATCCTCCGCATAAGATTAACCTCTGTTATTCTGAGGCTTTTATAATCTTTACACATTCTGAAAATCGCATTTGCAGCTTCTTCCGGTTGTATTAACTTTGATTTATCTTCTCTCTCTTCAGTTATTGTCGTTTGCATCGCTCCCAGATAGACATTGATTATTTTTACATTATTCCTGTTTGCCTCGATTTGGAATGAATCCATGAACCCCCGCAATCCATATTTGCTTGCGCAATAAGCCGCTTCCATTTCATTCGGGTTTTTTCCGGCTAAAGAATTTATGTTTATGATTAATCCAGATTTCTTTTCAAGAAAAATCGGATAAATTCTTTTTATTAATTGAATGGGGACGATTAAATTTACAGTTAGGATTCTCAAAAAATCATCAAAATCCATATCTTGAAAATGTTTTTTTTCATAAATACCAGCATTGTTAATTAATATGTCTAAATTAGTTTTTTTTGCTATTGCATAAAGATTGGCAAGCGTATTAGTTGATCTGAGATCACCTTTTACAACTTCACAGTCGATTCCATCCTTAATTATCCAGTAATCCTGTTTAAAAATTTCTTGTTCTATAGCTTTAAGTTTCTTTTCGTCTCTTCCATGCAAAATGATATTATATCCATTTCTAGCAAAAACAAGGGCAAGTCTTGCCCCTAATCCTTTGCTTGATCCTGTAATGAGTGCAGTCTTCATTTTTTCTTTGCCTTCTTTTCAAACCAAATTAAATATTTGTAACCAAGTCCCTCAAAAAATGGCTGCAATATTGCTCTTTTTTCCATCAGATACCCCCATTCTTGAGAAAGGACGTATTTCAAATAATCAAGGCTTTTTAAATCATAAGCCTGCTTTAATTCGAGTCGAGGATTATCTGACTCTCTCAAACAAAAATCCGTGGCCTCATTCTCAGGCAGCCAGGTTTCAGCCAGTTCTTTCTTGTCCACATTGTTTACGTTTTTGAGTTTTGTCCCTAATCCTTCCTCAAGCGTTGTTAACAATCTTTCTCTGTCTTTTGTCTTTACATATAAATCAACAGGGAAAGGAAACGGATTGAACTTCTCAAATATTTGAGTGATCGAAACAAACTCGTCAATAATGAATTTGGCCGACTTTTTCGGATATCGCCTTTTCCTAGAAACAACAGAAGCCAGCGCGTCCCTAATTGGAATAATCATCAAACATTTATCTTTTTTGTTTAAAAAATCATAAACTTTCTGGATCTCCTGAAGATCCATTTCTTCCAGAATATGGCCGTGAATTGTAAGAAATGGTTTGATTTTGGATAGATCCCGATTCAATTCTTTGACATATTGAGTGAAAAGATATCCTGCCCGATGATGCAATATTTTGGCGACAAACCACATTCCCGTGCTGTAAGTCGTAGGAAATAAAATATAATCTTTTTTCATTTCATTCTCCTTAAAAGAATGGCACTCCATCCTTTTTCATACAAATAATAGCTGGTTCTCTCATAAGGTAGGCATCCAGCATTGCCTTTTCTGTCTCTATCGAGTTTCGAGGGAAAAATCCCTTTATATTTTTAAACAAAGCGACCAATCCTTCTGCATTAAGTGGTCTGTGAGTGGGCCCGTGAGTGGGATAATCTGCATATCCGATGAGTATGACTGGCAAATTCTGTTCATCTATATCAATCTTTATCTGTTCAAAAGGACGCTCAATGAGAAATGGCGTTATTGAATAAACTACAGGTCTAAGCCCTTCCAATGCCATCCCTGCAGCCATGCTTATAATGGTTTGTTCGCAGAGCCCAAGATTGAAAAATCGCTCCGGCCAGCGCTTCTTGTATTCTGCCATTTCCTGTTCGACATCACCGATCAGCAAGACAATATTTTCGTCTCTCTCTGCGATCTTAACTAAAGTTTTCCCGAATTGCTTTCTCATTTCAAATCCTCAAAAGCCTGTTTCTCATGATCGGGATCAGGCCATTTAGCATGCCATTCAACTTTATTCTCCATATAACTCACGCCTTTTCCTTTGACAGTATGGGCGATTATTAACAATGGTTTATTGATTTCAAAATAATTCAAGGCGGCGAGTATTTGATCAGAATCATGGCCGTCTATTATTATCATTGCCCATCCAAGGGCTATGGCAATCTCACCTAGGCCATCTATCGGCAATACATCAGCGACGGATCCAGCTCCCTGTAATCTGTTCCAATCCACAATTACAATAAGATTATCAAGCTGATGGTGTCGGGCCATCAAAAGGGATTCCCAGGTTGTGCCTTCCTGGCATTCCCCATCACCAATCAGAACATATATTTTCCCATTTCCTCCTTTTATTTTTCTCGCCAGAGCCATCCCTACAGCAGCCGGAAAACCGTGTCCTTCGCTTCCGGTCGTGAAGTAGACTCCATTTTTTTCATCAATCGTAGGATGGCCTTCTAACTTGGGCCTCAATCCCAGTTCTCTTAAAATAACATAATAGGGCCAACAGGCATGACCTTTGCTTAATATGAATTTATCCGCATGGGTCAAAATATGATCATATAGGGCGATCAAAATCTCAACAGTTGAAAAACTCCCCCCGTAATGATATCCTCCATTCGCCTTGGACAATTTGATAGTATCTCTTCTTATCTGTTTTGACCTTTCGTTCAATTCTGTCATTTCATCTCCAACATGACACGGCCAGCCTGCCCGCTTTTGACCATTTCGATTGCCTCATTGACTTCATCGAGTGGATATCTGTGGGTTATCAGATTATCAAGCTTGAGTATCCCTCGACGATAAAGCTCCAGATATCGTGGTATATCTACAGAGGGATTCGTTAATCCGCCCTGGCTATCCTTCAGACATTTCCTGGTGAAATTGGCTGCTATTGAAGGAATTGTTAAATCCTGATCATATCTCGGCTGTCCGACCATTATGACCTTTCCGCCTGGAGCGATAAGATTGTAAGCCGTGGCAATTAGATCGGGCCGTCCTGTCGTGTCGACGATAACATCGTAATTTTCATCAATAATATACGTCCCCGCATAAGTCGCGCCACATTCTAATGCCATTTGCCATTTATTCTCATTCGTATCAATGGCGACAATTGGATAAGCCGAAACCATAGCCGCCCCCTGGATCGCCATCAAGCCTATTCCACCGCAGCCTATGATGGCGATAGATTGGCCTATTTTCAATTTTGCCTCATTATTTATAAGTCCTAAAGCCGTGGTTACCGAACATCCCATGAGTGCCGCTATATCGAAAGGGATATCTATATCTATCCGAGTCAATCGATTCTCAGAGACAATGGCAAATTCGCTAAAAGTAGCAACAGATCCGGCCCCAACTTCCCCAGCTTTCCTCTTATACATCGGACAATTAGATTCGATTCCCAAACCTTTCCTCCAGTGCATTACGACAAAATCTCCTAAATTAACCTGCGTCACTCCAGGGCCGACATCTGCAACTATCCCACCACCTTCATGTCCGAGCAAATGTGGAAGATAAGGATCTTTACCATAATGGCCGCTTATTTCACCTATTTGCTTTCCGCAGATTCCGCTTGCATGTACTTCGATCAGCACCTGCCCGCATTCCAGGACAGGAATCTCAAGTTCATCTATTACAAGAGGAGCATTAAGTTTTTCGAGAATCGCAGCTTTCATTTTCATCAGAATTCATCCACCTTTGTATCAACCGATTCGTCCTCATCACGGTCTACATCAATAATTGCCATAACCTCCTCTGTCTTAAAGTCTGCCAAAAGAATATCAATAATCGGAGGAATCGGAATTTCATTTAATTTATCTTTATCATATTGTTCCTTCACAATGCCAGCAACGATTACAGCCTGTGCTTGGAGTCCTTTTCTACGGTCTTCATCTGCCAGATGAAGTGCTATATAATAGGCCATTTCTGATTGAGCCTTAATCAAGATGATTAGTTGCGCAGCAGTCTCGTCTCCAGCAACAGGAGTGGAATAATCGGGACAATAATAAATCCGGTTATAAGCCATATTAAGAGTTTTGTTCTTTTCATCATCATCGGCCAGGGCATCCCAATGAGTAGTTTTTAATCTTTCATTTGCAAAATAATCCTCTGCCTCCACTAAAGAGGCCCATCCTAATTCTGATACAGCCATTTAATCCTCCCACCATAAGAGATTTTCATATCCTAATTCCTGAAGGAATGGTTTTAAAATTGATTCTTTGCTTTTTAGATATTCATATTCATCTGGAATCAATGCGATTATTTTCTTTAATTTTTTCGATTTATAATAACTTTTATACTTAATGCTATCTGCATTGCTTGTCGGATTATGAACGGGCCAATTTATGGCCCAAAACGCCAAATAAGGCTCTACTTCCAATCCAATATATTCCATTAACCTCATAAGTTCATGGTATCTTTCGACTTTCGGCCTTTCAGCATACAGATCCACTGGAAGCACAAAAACCCTGTGATTTCGATATAATTCAATTAATGTGATAAATCCGTTTATGATATAAAAATGTTCCAATTTCGGAAATCTAGCATGGCGTGATAGCAAAGCAAGCAAAGGATCTCTTGTGGAACTCAGGCTTGGAAACATCCGGGTCAAATCTTTTATCAGATCTTCGGGCAAAAATTTCCCTTTATCGCCATTATGTTTGGTGTCGCCGTTTCCGAAATGAGCGTGAATCAGATTCAATTGCGGTCCGAAAAGGGATGATTCCCATTTCTTTCTGTTGTCGATAATAATCCGGGATGCAGTATATTCATTCAATAGTTTATTCAAAATCTCATTGTGTATGAAACGACCTGATATATTTGTGCTGTGATTCGCCAACAATTCAATACAGAACCAAGTTCCCGTATGTTGGATCGTAGGAATGAAAACCGTTCTATTCATTTAATTTCCTTCCATTGGTTTCAATTCATCAATATGAATAAATTTATGTTTTTTATTATCCCATCTCATATCTTTATGCAGAAATAATTGGCATACCAAATCATTCTTTTTAATACAATCTTTCTCGCTTTTTAAATTTAAGCAAAACCCATTCATTCCATACTTTTTTTTATCTTTTGGCAATCTTGGAGGACTATACCAAAAACATGATCCGCATTTCATCCTTTTGAAGACATAAGTATAAATATCTTCTCTACCTATTTTTGTCTCTTCATTAGTTCGCTCCAGAAGATGGAATCCGCATGATTCCATAAGATCAACGAATGAATGATCCGTGAAATACCAGAAATGTTCATTTATCTTGAAATGTTTTGATGTCAGAGCATGATTTTTATCTCTGAATATCGGTATGGAGACAATAACGTGCTGTCCATTTATTTGATTCAAGATTGTTTTTGGATCCCGGATATGCTCCAGAACATCAAAGAATGATATGCCTTTGATTTTCTCTTTATCCAAATCATTGCGATAGAAATCATAAAACAATCCTCTCGATTTGAGCATCTCTATCGACTTCGGACAAATATCATAACCGATGATATTCTTTCGATAATTCAGAAGCGCACCGCAACCTGTGCCAAAATCCAGAATTTTGCCTTCGACATATTTATTAATAATCCTCGCCCTGAATTCATTTAGTGCTTTTGCTATCGGGCTCTGGGAATTTTTGACGCTTGCATCATAATAAAGATCGTTATACCAAGTGTCTTTCACAGGATAGTAACCAAGCCTTTTTTCTTCGTCCCAGGTAAGTAAATTATCAAACATTCATTTATCCTTTAATGATAACTCCTATTCCCTCATTCATGTATCTATTCTCCTCGATGGAAACAGAAGTATTGTGGCGATGGAAAACGGCAGTCATATGTTGATTCTTTTTGACAATTTCATCCCAATATCGCCTGACTCCGAGAGCACGTGTCTCAGTCAACGAATAAACATCATGGAATGCGATTAAATGTTTTACTAATTGTCCATAGAGTTCATGATCCGCCTTTACCCCTCTATAGGTATGACAGCCATCAATGAACAATAAGTCAATCGATCTTCCTTCTAGAAAGTTCTTTAATTTATCTAATGTCTCAGGATCGGAAGAGTCGCCGATAATATCAGGCTCATTATTCGGTTCTATGTCAATTCCAATATAATCTGCCCCTAATATTTCTTTATAGAAAAGCCTCTGCTCATTATGTGCGATTCCGATCTCTACAACAAGAGGCTTTTTAATGCCGCGATTTTCGAAATAGGCATTCGTGAATTCAAGGAAAGTCTGCCATTCGGCCCAATCCTGCCATACCAAATATTTTACTGGCTTCGATGTCTCTGACAGTTTGTTAAATTTTTCGATATCCATCTATTAATTTCTTTCTATAAAATTTATTAACTTTTCTTGATATTTCTGATAGAATGTCCTTGAGATTAAATATGGTATGCCGATGGCTCGAAAGCTGGCATGGGTTAAGCACGCTTTCCCTAGAGGAAAGAAGCTGGTTAAACACCGACCTAGCCCCCGGAGCCTGAAATATGGGGGAGATAGTGTAAGCCCTATATTTAATCTCATTTCTTTTCATCATAAAAATTTCTTAATTCTCTCAAAAATCGCTTCGGGCGTTGTTTCCTTGCCGCCATAAGCAACAGGAATATACTTATCTGAATTTTTTGTTCCAGGCGGCGTCCATGCGTATTGGAAAGAAGGATCAAATCTATCACATGTTGATATGCCTTTAATTGCATAAAATATGACAGTCGGCACTCCTGAATATGTGGCGATTATGGGAATTCCGCATGCAAAACCCATTACTAGATTAGCCTCTTTTATCAAGCCCAGTGTAAGCTGTATGTCTATGCCACCGACAAAATCTTGAATGGCGCCGTTTTTATCCAGTTTCTTTAATTCGTCGATATAATCCCTATCCCATTCCGCGCCGATTGCTATCGGTCTGATATCAGAATGTTCATGAATAAGATTAATTAATGCCATCCAATCCCCATATTTCCAATCATCTCGATTCCAATTGGCGTTATTCCCTATCGCAGATGTATAGAATAAGACTAATTTATTATTATTTTTTTCCTTAATTGCCGATACAAACTCTTTGGAAGCCGGAGAAAGGTTCATCGGTAACTGATAATTTGTTTCATATTCGGGATGAATCTCATTTAGCGGCGTTCCTGTAATCCACATATAACCACCGAAGTCGATGAGATAATCAACGTCTGCGGTATTTTTCTTTATACAGCTCGGCGATTCTTTGTCCCAATGTTTAGCGAATTCCCGATAATGTTTCTCCGTCCCCTTCACTTCATCTATAAAGGGAAAGAGATTTAGATAATCTGCCGTATAATAATGAATCGGGTCTCTATGTACGACCACTTTAAGATGATCTATCGCATTTCGTTCTTTAAAAGACTGCATTTTTGTCATAACCCAATAACTATCACCTATTCCAGGAGGCGTACCAATTGAAACATGTTTAATGACTTTATCTCTATTCTTCAAATCTTCGAATACTTTCAAAATCCGGTCGACAGAAATCTCTTTATTGCAATCATGAGTCATATTGTTACAGTTACAAAAGGGTTCTGAAGCGACATATTCAAAATTACTTAAATCAAAATTCTTCCTAATCACATTAAACGGTGCTGATGCGCCTCCGAATATACAAAAACATTTTGCCCGGATCCCTATTGCCGCAATCATAAAAAAGGAAGGATATGTAATAATCATATCGGCTATTTTCATTAAACCGAAAATTGTCGTTAAGGAAATCTCTCCATGATTGAATTCCTTGTCTATGCCGTAAAGCTTACCATCAAACCATTCCTCATCTTTTTTGATATCGGCAAGACCGAGAAAATAATATTCGCTTCCATAACGATCAATCAGTAGTTGATAATATTCGATTTTAGGATTCCTTGCCGGACAATTCCATTCTTTCCGGTTAGTAGGGCGTCTTATGATGCAGAGTTTTTTTCCTTTCAAGGAAAGTGATTCGACTAGCTTCCTGGCTTTTTTCACCCATTCATTTCTCACGGGAAAGGTGAAATCAAAATCCTCTTGATTCTCAAGTTCGATATATTTCGTCTGGATCTTCCGTGCCGATGACGGCCCCATTTGATCCCATCTCACGGAATCTACCTTTTTAGGAAGATCGCTCCAAGTTTCTTTCGGCAGGCTTTTGACGTGCTTGATTTGAGTCCTTAGAGGCAACCCCTCCGGATAGATAAATTCAACATTAGGAATGTCCCAATACATTTCAGGAAATGCGGTTCTAAGATATATGATTTTATAGCTTTTTGCCAGATCCTTGATGATTGGCCGTTGATAAAAATTGTCTCCAAATCCAAAAGTGCCTTCAAAATATAAACTTTCATATTTATGTCGTATTAATAATTTCGAATCGTATTCCGGAACATATTCGTATCCGGAACCCAGATCCTTTATATCCTCGAATTTCCCAATCTCAAAACATCTCAAATTGCTTTCAGCATTTAGATTCACTACTCTGATGCTTTTTCGCCTTAATTCTACTTCTGCATCTTCAAAATGTTTAATCCATTCTACATAAGATCTTTCTTTGCCTATCTTTTTATATCCGCTATGGAACCATGTTTGATTTCCCTGGCCATCTCCTTTCATATCATAACCCAGAAGATAAATAGTACTCGCGCCCAGGCAAACAGCAAGATTCAAGGCCGCAAAACCAGAGTTCCCTCCATCATAAAGCCCGTCTTTCAAATCGAATGTCATTTGGGGCTCTTTTGAGAGCGGCACGGAATAAGTGCTATGATCAAAATTCATGCCGCCTATGTTCAATGCAATTTTCAATGCCCTGGACGTAACGAACTTGTCTCTTGCCTCTTTTCCGAATTCGCCTTTAATGACTTGCTGATAAAAATCTTTGTGGTCTATAAAAAATATGATATTAGAATCGAGATATTCAAAAGCCCTGTTCACGGCGATTGTAAGTTCATTATTAAGCCTGGAGAAATCGAATCCTTTGAGGCTCGGGCCGCCGCCAATTATGAAACATCGGCTTCCGCTCCATGTCCTATTGGGATATTTCTCAATCAGTTTCTCATGTGTATAATAATTTTGGGAAGGAAAATCTCTTGATTTCATCCCAGTCGTCTTCTTCAAATCCTCCCATACGTTTATTGCTTCATTCTTCGGCTGTTTCCGAATCATAGGAATAGTAAATGTCTTCTGGGCCATTTTTTTATTCCTTTTTATGTATGCAAACCGCTCCCCGATCGCGGTGACTGCCTTATCTCTAGTAGTAATCAATGCTTCTCCTTTTGGAAAAAAGAGGGCCTGAAGCCTGAAATTGACTCAGATCAAGCCCCCAATTTCTTTCGTTTCTATTCAAACTACCTGCTTGCTAGGTGATTGAACACACTTCCATCTGATCGGCATCACCGACTGCACCGCCGAATGCCATCCATCCGGCCACTGTATCAGTGTAGGAAAGAATGTCGAAGTCCGTAAATTGTTTCAGTTCCATTCGATATCCCGCTGTGAATTTCTTTTTTGGCAAAATAACCATATAGCGATTTGTCGTTGCCAACATGGTAGTTACAACCAATCTGAAGTTGTAATCGATTTGAGGAGGAGATCCGGTCATGTTGTCATAAGTAACACCCAGGGCTTGTCTGAGACGTCCTCTCAACTGCAATGGTGCCAATACGATGAAATTCGCATTTCCTGGAGAGATTCCATATCCCTTAGGTTGGCACGCTATAAGGATCGTCTGAGCCGCTAAATTGAGCGTGGCCGCATCTCTGCTTGCCAGATATCCTCTAGTTCCTGCCGCTACAGCATCGGGTGATACTTGCCATGGGATTGCCACAAGAGCATTTGCCGCAGCTTCAAGAAGCGCATAGAACGTGGTCGCCCTGATGCGATATGCCTCATTTCTGAATTCAATTGCATTATCCTCAATTGTCCAGTAATCCTGATTCTCGAATAGAGATCGATGCCAACCTAGGGCGCCTCCATAGTAATCGAAAAAGACATATTCCTTCTCTCCTGACATTTGATAGACATCGAGCTTCTCGCCTGTCATCATCCGGCGAAAAGTCAATCCACTTTGAACGGTGGAAATGGAATACCCGTCTTTTCTTGAGCCTGAGTAGTCTCTGACATCGAATATTTCTTCAAATCCGTTGTCATAAAGTGGAATCTCATGGAACTTTGCGATTACGTCTTTGGCGGTAGCAGGAAAGTCATTCAGGTTGGCAAAATACTGCAATCTCGCTTTCTCATGTCCTTCTCTTTTCTCCTTAAAGAGCTCGGCAATCTTTTTGTCTTCACCGCTTAATTTCGGATTATTAGCATCGAATCGTTTGGGAATGAATTTGTCTGGGAGCGCGAACATGAATTGAAGATTTCTGAAAAGTGCCTTTCTGTGTTCCATATTCTCATAATCGAATTTCGTCCAGTCTTTTATTAGTTGTCCTCTCATTTCATCTTCTCCTTATACATCCTCAGTAGCATCGCCTTTGAGATCGATCATAACTTCAGTATCGAGTTCAGCTGCCGGCCAGACACAAATACCAATCTTGCGCCATGTTCCACCACCATCAACAGGTGATACTGAACTGCCCTGGACCGCGGTATCCCAAAAGACATCGTCGCCAGGCAAAAAAGCCAATCCAGTTGCCGCTACTTTATCAACAATGATCTTTTCGCAATGATAGACAAGAACTCCTTCTTCATCCACCACGATTGTCTTGGCGTCCTTGCAGCCTGCGGCGGTATACTGGATATCGAGTAATAGAACGCCGACTGTATCCTGAACCAGATAAAGCTGTCCCTCTGTCCACGGCCCGGCTACTAACATCGTGAATTTGAAACTTCGCCAATCCCCCATCGGGGTCGCTGTTCTAAATCTTTGCATTTTCAGCCTCGGTTATTTGGATTTTTTCCGCCCTAATGATTAACCACGTCATTAGTCGTCCATTTTCCGCGTAGGCTTTAACCTACCGTCCTTATAATTTCCGCCCATGCAATCAAATTGCATGTCGTCTTTAAATCATTTATATAGGTAATAAATCTACGTTTTCTGCACCTTCCTCTCCGGGTTCTCCCCCGGGAGTCGAACCAGTCTCTTTTTTCTCCTCTATCCCGAATATCTCGGAAGCTGTTTTTTTGTAATCCTCAAGCACCGCATCCATGAACTTGTCAACTTCCTTGTCCACATTCTCCAAATCTTCGGGTACAAAATCGCCTTTCTTCATGTCGATAAACTTTGTTTGTTTATCGTCGAGCTTCCGCTCTTTAGCCTTTGCGCTGAAAAGATCAATCGCTTTGGTTTTTGCGCCCTCAGTTTCTGAGCTTTTAAGCTTATCTTCTAACTTCTTTTTCTCGTCTTCCCATTCTTTTCGAGCTTTATCGAATGCCTCATCTAGATTTTTTCTATTTAAATATTCTCCTGATATTCCTTCTTTTACTGCTGCTTTCACATATCCCTTCATAACAGGATCGTCGATCAATTGATCCCTTCCGAACACCTCGGACGGATCAATTCCTTCCTCTTTTACGAATTCTTTTATTTCGCTCAGAGTAGTCATTTTTCCACCTCCCTTGGTAGATTGGGATTGGCCTGCAAAAGCCTGGAGCTCACCGAGAAGCGTCGCTCCCGGAAAACCAGGCTTATTGACCGCCGAATTGCCTAAGGCAATCCCCGTAATATCATCAACGTCAATGGCTCGAACATCGCCATCAACGTCGTTTATATTTATATCGGCCTCGATTGAAGCCACGTCTAAAGGCAGATTCTTGAATTCTGGATAGATATAGGCCGCTATAACTGCACTGTATTTGTTATTTATCGATTGCGTTTTGATGCCAGCCACTTCTCCGACTTCCTGTCTTCCTTCATGCTCATTCGTCTCGTCATGACCATGAAATAATTTTAATCCTGTATATATCTTTCTTGCCAATTTACCTATGGCATCTGCGAACCAAGTTTTAACAACTTTACCAACTCCAACCCATGTGGCCTCTGCTTTACCCTCTTGGCCTACGACAAAAGCTTTGAATAAAGGTTTAGGATCTCGGCGCTTTATCTCATCGAAATAATACGGAGGAATCATAGCCTTGATTTCAGTGGCCGCCATATGAAGAAGAGTCGCTTTGAATTTCATGACTTTTTCCCTTTTATATTTACTTTATCTGTTTTTGAGGCAAAATTGAAAATAGGCCAGTCCATCGCCGTCATAGGCTGCGATTGAATAGTTACCACAGGGATATGATTATCTATTCCGTATTCGATTTTCACATTCTGAATTCCTTTTATTTCTTTTCCATCAATTTGTAATTTATTCTTAGGTGCGCTCATTTTTCCTCCCCTTCGCCGCCCTCGCCTTAGCCATTCTTTCTTTCATGGCGAGCTTTTTTTCTTCTTTTTGATAAGCTAACTTTTGCGCCATTATCTCATCCCGCCTTTTCTTCTCCGCTATGTCCGCAACATCCTGAATATTATGAGTGGATACGAATATTTTCGATCCGACTCGCTCTTTGCTGTCGATATATTTAACCTCAACATCTTTTGTCGTATTTTGTTTTAATGGTTTTTCTCTTTTACCTAAATCCACGTTTATGGTTTTTGTTGTATTCATCATTTACTCCTTCAGAGCGGCCTCAAAACGCCCCCCATGATCTTTACAATGTTTTCTTGCCTTAGCCGCAGTCCAGATTTCCTTTGAATATAAATAATTATATTCACTGGATCCCTTTCCGCCACCTCTTGGGACACCTATTCTAACTGTATAGACTTTACCCGCATGACTTCGTTTTTGTGAACCCACAACTTTAAGATTCGTATTAATATCACAAGAATGATGGGTTTTTGATGGCATGATTAACCTCCTCCAAATAATTCTTTATCTTCCAAATCGTTTTTTAGATCCTCATTCTCCTTCATCGTTCGTTCATAATCACTTGATTCCCTCTCTTTTTTTCTCTCTTGCTCTGCTTCCATGTCGAATCCAGGTATCTTCTCCTGAAAAGCCTCATCCGTTATCTTTCCAGCTATGGCAGCCGGCAAATATATCTTCTCAAGGTGATCCCATTGGTCTTTCGTTATAACCGGGATCTCAACGCCTATTTTATCAGGATCTAATTGTTTCGCCTTGCTCATCTGCGCATTCGCCTTCTGGTTATACATCATCATTGCTTTCTTAATGAGCTCTTCATAAGCCCCAATCCAGGTCAATCGCTCTTTATTGGTTGAGGCTATCACGAATTCCATCAAATTCTCAGCCGTTGCTCTATTTGACATGAATTCTGGCAATCCCAATGCTTGAATCGGGATCCCTGTAGTTCCGGATATCATTTTGGCAAGAGTCATTATTTCTTTCTCTATCGACTCAATCCCTTTTATGTCGAATTGCGCATAATAAAGCTTTGCTGGCGAAATGAATACTTTCTTAATTTTCCAGTTTTTATCGGCAAGTGCTTCTTTCGTTGTTTTTACGTCCTCTTTGGTTTTGCATTCGACTCCCAATATAGGAGATGAAAATACCCGATCAATTTCCCTCCAGTCCCTGAGTGCTTTGTCCAGATTATCAATTTGAGTCAAGCACTTCATCGTTTTCGGTGCCGCTTCGTTCGGCTTGTTTATCCTGCCCCCGAATTTCTTATAAACAAATGCAGGTGCTTCCAAAATTTCCGGCTTATCTTTGTTCTTTGGCTGCCAGATCATCTCCGTATATTTAAGATAATCCTGCGGATCCGTTTTGATTGTATAATCCTTGTCAGTCCAGCTAACATAACGTGCAGATATCTGATAATCATCTTTCTCATTGCCTTTTTCGTCTTTTGTCTTTATGTCTTCAATCGCCAGTTTAATCGCTATCTTTCCCTCGATCTCCGCCTCTTTTGCATATTCTTGAGCAACTTCTTTATCAAGGTCATTATATTCTATGAATCTATTCGCCCATTCCAGTTCCGCATCCGCATCATCCTCTTTCTTCACGATCTTCAGGCCTTCGTTTATTATAAAAGCCGCTCTCAAATCAATAATGCTTCCGATTTGGAGCGCTCCCCATTTGGCCGTCCCGCTATATTTCTCTGCTATGGCTGCAACGGCCAAGGAATAGCTTGTATAATCATTGCCCTTGTATGAAATCGTTGTTTCTTCTTCAAGTTTAAAGCTTTCTCTTACCAGATGCTGAAGTTGTTGAATCTCATTTGAGAGGCGCGTGACCCTGCCCTTTTGACTTGCGACTTTATATTTCATCGCTTGGACTTTCGCCTCATTCTTGAAGAAGTTTAATATATTCATTATCTCCAACTTTCTTCTGACCATGATGTCTCTGCGGGCTCAAGATCAGCAAAGGCATAAATAACTGCCTCCGCTCTATCTGGACTTTCAATGCCCTTTTTTCTCATCTCCTCTTTAGATACAATCTCAAGTTGACCAGATGATCTAATTTTATACTCAATAGATGTAAGTTGCGCTTTGAGTTTCAAATCATCTGGCAAATCAACTATTCCAGCCAGAAGTCTTTCTCTGAATTCCCAATGGATCTCAGTCTTTATATTTGCGAATCTCTCTTCATTTTCGGGTTTCATTCCTCCATGAATTTCTATGACTTCAACGCCTTGCTCTCTCAATCTATCTACAACCCCTGCTCCCATCCCGTCAGCATCAACTTTGAGTTTTAAGGGGTTATATTCATTTTTCCTTTGAATTATTTTCCCCACCACATACATCAAATCTGATTTTGGGATGATATCTAGTAGATCGACTTTGCCTCCTCTTCTCAATGATATTACGGTCTCATTATCTCCATAACGGGCAACGTCCACACCGATCTCCGTCGAACCATTTGGTTCCAAAGTCTTTTCAAACGCATTCAGTATGGCCTGATAGGGAAACACGTTGGCCGCCCCCTCGAATGCTCCCCAGTCACCCTCGATGAACCGCTTCTGCCATTCCTTAGGGAAAACCGCCTCAAGTTGTTTAACGTAATCCTCTGGCAAACCTGGATTGTCTCGTGGTAACGCTGGAACAAATATATGATTATCCAACTTTTGATCGATAAATCGATGTTTAAGCCAACCTGGATCCGGATTCGTCCCCATTATGCCAAAATATCTGATGTCAGGGCGTTGCAACCTAAGACGTGAACAAAGCATTAAGAAATAATTCTCAGTAGTCTCAGATGCTTCATCTATAGCAAACCAACCTAATTCCATTGATTTAAGTTTGTCTATCGCCTTTAAGTCATCTCCCAGTCCGCCATAATAAATGCGAGATCCATTTTTAAGCAAATAATAAGCAGGAGAAGATTTGTAATGTTGTTCTATTAAATTTGAGTCCTGAAGCATTTTATCTAAAACCAGAAATGTTGTTCTATGAAAAGATACTGATTCATGGCGGCATATATAACCCCGGTTCCCAGGATAATCACATGAAAGCGCAATCGCTTCCGCACAGAGCGCCCATGTTTTGCCTCCGCCCATAGCCCCGCCATAGAGTTTATACATCTCAGGGGCGGCATGAAACTTCTGTTGCCTCGGGTTCGCCTCATATACAATATTGCCTTCAGTCTGCATTTTTCTCTTTCTTTTCAGGCCTTGGCATTATGAAAACGGCATGCTCTAGTTGTCCGCTGTGTTTCATATCGACATTCGAGGGAAGCATCTTCGAATACATCTGATAGAATGCGCCTTGAGTATTAGCATTCTTATTGGCCCATTTATGAAAGCCATTAATGCCCCCGAGCTTCTCAAAGACAGCTTCAAAATTATCTTTTATGTTCTTCTGCACTTTGTTAGGTGACCCTTTTTTGCGTCCACCTTTTTTTGGATGGTTTCGTTTAAATTTTGTATCAGCCATTTTTCACTATTCTCTCACCGTTTTAGTGATTTCTTTCTTATCCATAATCACAACCCAATTCATTTTTCTATAATTATTTTCACTGTATCATCAGCTTTATGTAATTTATTTAAATTCATCATAAGTTCATCATTATCTGCATTAAATTCCAAAAGAAGTCTAGCTTGTTTATCCATTGAAACAAGACTTTTAATTGTCATTTGTTTTATTAATGCCTCAAACGCAACTTTCATTTCCCTTTGCCCTTGGCCATATCAAAAATGCGATCTCTGTTACTACTAATTTCCTCTGTAAATCTACTTACGGTCGCCTCGCAATTATTATACAAATTGGCCATCTCGCTTTGGATTATTCCCATGCTTTTGTCTATACCCATAACAGACTTCTTTATCTCCTCCAGCGCTGTTCCGTTTTTCTTCCACGTCTTGGATTTCTTCCATTCCCTGATCCCCATTACAATCGCATTTACTAACAACGCAACTATTCCGCCCATAGTCAATGGTTCAGCCATTTATTTCTCCTTCAATTTCTTCTCGCATTCCCCAAGACTTATTTTCATCAACTGATAGAGGGCTGCTGTTCTGAAATGCCTGGTAAGAAATGAAGCCGTAACTTCCCAATTGCCATTCTCAAGTCTTTGAATAACACCAGCCTCAACCGGTATTATAATCGGTTCTGGCGCTTTACAGCATATTGATATACTTAGAAAACAAAAAATTAATAATATTAGCATCGCCGTCAGCCAATGCTTTGATAAATTTTTTCTCATCTTTTTTCCACTCCTTAATAAATTTCTTTGAGGCATCCTTCTTCAGGATCTTCAGGAGCTCCAGGAATGTGCGTAGAAACAGCAGCGGCCCTTCGAGAAGCTCCAGTTCATTTGCCATTTATGTCTCTCCTTTAATCTCTAATTGAAAATCGCTTTTGGCACGCCCCATGA
>Ga0315547_1000649_pt1 | contig 32334 bp, 31 predicted proteins | sample SalMarSW160240MG_2_FD_202542 | JGI IMG/M metagenome (GOLD analysis project Ga0315547, IMG submission 202542) | Salt marsh sediment microbial communities from the Plum Island Ecosystem LTER, Massachusetts, United States - Salt Marsh Sediment SW1601-240 ...
GAACATTTGCGTTTACATCTTTCATATAGGGCTCTTTTTTAACCCTTTTTCTTCTTAAGCATTTCTAAATACTCTTCTGCATACTTACCATTTATAGCTCCTTCAAAAATTTCTCCTTTCTTTACTTTTTCAAGTGCCAAATACTCACTTACAGACATGCCAGCATCTGCACCGCTTGAAGCAGATGTAATAATATGCTCCTTACAACCAGTGATTTCCCCACAAGCGAACACTCCTTCCTTGTTTGTAGTCATTGATCCATTAATCTTTATGAATTTTCCATTAAAATCAATTCCAGCTCTTCGCGCAAGTTCAGTATTTGGTTCTGTTCCCACACAAATAACTATCCAGTCAACCACCATTTTCTTTTGTTCACCAGTTTTGTTATTCATAAGAAGCACTTCTTTGACAGTATCGTTTCCTTTTATTTCTTTTAGCTCAGTGTTATACAAAATATTAATGCCTTCTTTCTGCAATCTTTTAACCATAATAGGGTAGGCACGCATAGATTCTCGCCGATGAATCCAGGTGACCTCGTCAGCCTCGCCTTTGGCTAAAATTGTGCTCTTCACTGTAGTATTCCCACCACCTACTACTAATACTTTTTTGCCTGTAAACTTTTTGTAATCACGCTTAGCATAATAGGAAACACCTCTGTTCACGAATTTTGACTCTCCGGGTATTCCAAGCTTTTGCATTGTACTACCAGTAGCTAAAATGATAGCCTTTGCACTATACTGATTTTTTTCGGTAGTTACAATTCTCTCATTGGCATTTAGCTCTGTAACCATCTCGTTTCTGATCTCTGCCCCAACACCCTTTGGAAGTGGAGAAACTACCTGTTTTTCCAAATTCTTCATTAAAATTGCTCCATCACCTGGTGGAAAACCTGGATAGTTCATCACAGTGTAAGCGATAGCGACTTGACCACCTATCCAATTACCCTCTAAAATTAAAGTGCTCCATCCATCTAACTGGGTAAATATTGCAGCTGATAGCCCAGCTGGTCCACCCCCAACGATAATTACATCTTTTCTTTCCATCATTTTCCACCTTTCTTTCTTACCATAATTAAGGTTCTTTCTTTTTGAATTCGATTATCTCAAAACTACTTTAATAATTCTAACAATCAATTTAATAATTTATAGTCCATCTTTATTTTACTGCAATCCTCCTTCTTTAATTACTTCAGTTAGCGCTTCTTGTATATTCCCCTTTTTGAAAAGAAGTTTCATTCCTCTTTCTTGAAGCCTTTTTATTCCTTTTCTACCGATATTCCCAGATATGATTATCGCACAATCACGAAGCAACTCATATACATCTGAGGTCTTTAAATGTTGCATAGTGCTTGCAAACGAATTATTTCTCTTTTCAATTAATCTAAATTGCATTCCATTTTTAATTTCATAAATAAACATTTTATTTGCTCTGCCCAACATCCCTTGAAAAATGTTTATTCCATCATTGGTTGGGATGGCAATTCTTATGCGATTTTCTTTATCATCGTCCAATTTTTTTGCTTTCAGTAATCTCACATAATTCTTGAAGAAAAGAAATTCTTTAAAGCTGTCGAAATTGTTATTTGCCAGGATCCTCTTCCAATCGCGCTCGATAAAATCGAAAGCATAAGGACATTCTATAAGGTTAAAAGGAACCTTCAAGTAAAAGGGTGTCTTATTATAAGAAAATTCATTATAATCCAAAATAAAAAAACTCCCATTAACCTTTAGCACTTCAAAAACACTCTTTATAATTACTTCTCTAATATTCTGGGGAAATCCATGGAGCACAAAAGAAGTAAAAACTTTGTCAAACCCTTTTCTAAAAGGTAAAGATTGGTCAACTCTTGCATGGATAATTTTAGCATTGGGAAAATTAGCACACTTTTTCTTAAACTGGGAAATCATCTCTTCAGATATATCAGCCCCAATTAATTCCCCTTCTTTTGAAAGATACTTCATCATTAAACAAGCATTTCTGCCAGTGCCTGCTCCTAAATCAAGTATCCTATCGGAAGGTCTAATTCTCATTAACTCAATAACCTTTTCTATTAATGAAGAATATTTTCCAAAAGTTATAATATCTATCAATGTATCGTAATACCTTGCAGTAAATCCTTTAGTTTCAACTTTTGATTTAGGATAATAATTGCCCAATTTACCCCTCCTTGCTTTTTAACGGACAATCCTTCTCACCCACCTCCATAGACACTTTAAGCCAATTCTCTGGTGGCACGAAAGGACAGGCATAATCCTCGCTGTATGCACACCAGGGATTATATGCATTGTTAAAGTCTAAGATCCATCTTCCATCTGGGGTGCGATCTTCTAAATCAAGATCAAGATACCGACCTGCCCCATATGTTTCTCTGCCACTTGTGGCATCTCGAAAGGGAACAAATAATCGCTCTTCTTCAGGGTCGCTCTTATAGGCCTGAAGGGTACACTCTTCATTCCCAACATTGAATCGAAATTCACCCCATCGCAGGAACTGCCTCATTTTTCCTTTAGTATCTTCAATTTGTATCGTTTTTTTATCACTATGTTCATGAAGTTCAAGTTCGAATCTAAAATTTGAGTCTGGAGGATAATACCCAAGCCCCTCAAATCTCGCCCTCTCCTCCAGTGATATTGGGGATTGCCAATGTGCTGCAAAGAATCTGTCTTTTTCCTCACGTTCTTGGTCAATTCTTTCCTTCCATTTATATACTTCCATTATAGCTTCACCTCTTTTTTCACTTTTTTGTGAAATTTAAAATGTAACCCGTGTTACAGTTATTATCGTGTATAAGTTTTTTATAAAATTGCCCCTCAAAATAAAATTTTGCATTTTCTACCTCTTTTATAACATCTTCTAATTGCATGTCTGATAAATTCCATAGAGGTTCGTCCAATTTATTGTGCTTTGGATAAACTGAAAGAAAAGCATTAGCCTTTAAAACCCTGTAGCACTCGTTGTATATTTTTTTTCTCTCCGCGATATTCATGTAATGCAGAACATCATAAAGCAAAACCGCATCAACAGATTGATTCTTCAGGTCAATTTTTAGCTCTTTTGATTGATCATGTATTGGCACTATATTTTTTAGACTTTTTGTCTTCGCCGTCCGCATCAACTCATTCAGTGATTCTATATCTTTATCCACTGCATATACCTTGCCCTCCTTTCCAACCACCTCTGCAGTTGGAATTGTATAATGACCGACATTGCAACCATAATCCAATATAACTTGACCCTCTTTAATGCCGATATTCTTTAAAAATACCTTTCCTTTCTCTTTTAACCATTCTTTAACATCTACTTCCATAATTTTTCTCACCTTGAGAATAGTGCAATTCTATGTAACGTTTTGCAGGTATACGAAGTTGTCCATAAGGCCAATTTGAGTGCAAGCGATAGCGAACCGTATAACCGCCGTCAGGCGGGAAAACAATTCGAAGAATTGATCCTTCGGAACAACTTCCCGAAATAATCTAACTTTTTCTTTCAGCCAGGTCAGGGGACCTGGCGGCCACAGGAATTTCTTACCTCTCCCCCTTGCGTCCCCCTCTCCACTTTGTGGAAAGGGGGAAACAGGGGGTGAGGTCTTATCTCCCAATCAGCTTCCTAAACTCCTCCTCGTCTACAGTCTTCACCCCCAATTTCAAAGCTTTATCATATTTCGATCCAGGGTCTTTACCTACTACCACAAAGTCAGTTTTTTTGCTGACTGAAGAGGAGACTCTTCCTCCTAAATCCTCGATTATTTTTCTGGCTTGGTCTCTGGTGAAGGAATTCAGTCCTCCAGTTAGAACGAATATCTTCCCTGAAAGTGGGGTCTTCTTAGCTTCTACTTTCTCCACCGGAAACTTAACTCCACCCTTTTTGAGCTTCTCCAATATTTTTAGATTCTTGGCGTTGTGGAAAAAGTTATAGATGCTCTCTGCGACAATTGGTCCGATCTCATGAACTTCTGTCAGATCCTCCACCGATTGCTTAGCCAGATTATCTATGGACTTAAAATTCTTTGCCAGAACAGAAGCCAGATGGTATCCCACATTTCTTATGCCCAGAGCAAAGATCAGATTGGTAAGACTGGGTAATCTGCTTTTGTCAATGGCGATCAGGATATTTTCTGCCAGCTTGTCCCCCATCCGATCCATCTTCATCACGTCTTCTTTTTTGAGAAAATACAAGTCAGCTTGGTCTTGTATAATTTTTTTATCAACCATCTGTTCTAAAAACTTATATCCCAGACCATCCATGTCCATAGCTCCCTTGCAGACAAAGTGCGCTAAGTTCTCCTTGATCTGAGCGGGACAGGCGATTCCGGTGCAGCGATGAGTTGCCTCTCCTAAAAGTCTCTCCACTTTTGAGCCACAAACCGGACATCTGCGGGGCATGGCAAACTTTCTCTCCTTGCCACTTCTTTTGGACTTTATTACTTTCACCACTTCGGGTATCACATCCCCTGCTCTCTGAATCACAACCCTATCCCCTATGCGCACGTCTTTCTTCTTTACTTCATCCTCGTTATGCAAAGTGGCGCGACTCACCTCCACCCCTCCAACCCTGACCGGTTGCAGGATCGCCACCGGAGTCAAAGCGCCGGTCCTGCCCACACTGACCATAATATCTTTCACCCTGGTGGTCTCCTGTTGGGGAGGGAATTTCCAGGCAATCGCCCAGCGTGGACTGCGAGAAAGCTCACCCAGTCTTTCCTGAAGCTCAAACTGGTTCACCTTGATCACTATCCCATCTATCTCATAGGGTAACTTATCTCTCATCTTCAATAATTTATCATAGTAGTCTCTCACCTGATTGACGTCCTGGTAAAGTTCCACATACTGGCTGATCTTGAAACCCAACTCCTTTAAAAACTGGATGCTATCCCAGTGATTTAACACTCTTTTACCTTCTACCCTTCCTGTTCCGTAAGCAAACATATTGAGAGGTCTTAAGTTGGTGATCTTGGAATCAAGCTGTCTGACAGAGCCAGCCGCGGCATTTCGGGGATTGGCAAAAAGAGGTTCCTCTGACTTCTCCCTTTGCTTATTCAATCTCTCAAAATCATCCTTATTCATCATGACCTCTCCCCTGACTTCAATTAAGTCCGGGGGGTTCTTTCCCAAAAGCTTCAGAGGGATGCTCTTTATGGTTTTTAAGTTCTGGGTTACATCCTCACCCACCATTCCGTCACCTCGGGTTGATCCTATGGTGAAGACTCCTTTACGATACACCAGCTCCACCGCCAAACCATCGAATTTAGGCTCCACCGTGTATTTAATTCTTCTCTCGTCGACTTCAGATAACTCCAGCACCCTCCGGTGAAAATCCAAAAATTCTGTATCAGAGATGGCTTTATTCAAACTCAACATAGGAAGGCTATGCCGGACTGTTTTGAATTCATCCAGTGGAGCGGCTCCCACCCTTTGGGTGGGAGAATTCGGGGTGACAAGCTGAGGATACTTTCTCTCCAGTTCGGTCAGTTGGTCAAAGAGGCGATCATACTCGGCGTCGGAGATCTCCGGACTGTCCAAAACATAGTAACGATAGTTGTGGTAATTGATCTGCTCTCTTAAGTTTTTTATCCGTTCTCTTATTTTCTTGTCAGGTTTACTCATATAGTGTTACAGACCTTCCCGCCTTAACGCCAAACCAAGCAGTCTCTTAGCTTGACCTTTCCAATTCGGGGTAGGGTGGTGAACTTTTAACTTTTAACTCTTAACTCTTAACTTTAAACTTTGAACTTTAAACTCTTAACTTCTCAACCTCCCCTTCTTCCTTTGGTCCCTCCTATGAATTTTTCCTTTCTTTTTCGATCGAAAAGATGTTTCCCTCGCTTGGTGAAAGCCTTTTTGAAATCCTTAAATTTTTCCTTGTGTTGCGCCTCCTGAGCCCGTTCCTGTTTAAGACGCTCATGCTTTACCTTGCCCGGGCGTTCAGCCTCTTTTTCCTGCTCCTCTTCCTTTTCTTTTTTCTGCTCCTGTTCTGGCTCTTCTGACATAATTCACCTCCGGTTTGGATTGTTCCCTTATATAAAATTTAACTTATTTACTAACAGAAGTCAATCATTTATGTGTTTATAAAACCTTACCCTTAGGTACTTCTTGAGAAAACACAAGCTTTTTACTCACAATCGATTACCCGGAAAATTGAGATGACGGGAATGCCCGTATGAATTCCCCCTTTGGTAGAGATATCAATAAGTTATCAAAAACACAACTTCTTCGTGATAAAGCCAATATCCGTCATTGCCCAGCGTCGGCATCCCATTGCAATCTCCTACATAAGTCCAAGTTTATTCTCCTATTTTCAGATGTCGGTTTTTTCCATTTTGCAGGTATCATAAGACTTTGTGAGAGCTTTCATCTCGCCCTCTCAAGTCTGTCGAAAAAAAGACTTGACTTTATGGTAAAATAATAGATAAATTAGTCGATATACAAATGAGTCTGATGGATAAACAGGAAAGGGTGTTGGGTAAAAGGATAAAAGAGACAGAAGAAACTCTGAGCAAACTGATTAGACAAAAGGTTAGATTTAAAAATATCATCACCACTAAATAATATCATTTCAAGAAAGGAGGAGAGCCATGCGCTCCAGTAAGTATCTTGTGTGTTTATGGCTTGTCATGGCTGTGGTTTTGTTTTTGGCACAGCCGTCCACAGCCCAGATACCAGGGATGCCCAAGTTGTATGGGGAATTCAAGATGCCAGAGGTGGGTGCCTATGCTACCTATAAGGTCACCAATATCAAAAGCAACGTGGAGAGAATTACCAAACTCTCCATCGTGGGCGTCGAGAAATCGGAGGGCGGCGTTCAGAAGATTTATGAGGAGGGCGAGACGAAGAAAGTCGTAGAAGGCGGCAAGGTTCAACCAATCTCCAAGCCGAAAGAAGAGAATTTTTACTGGTATGAGGTGAAGGAGACTGATCCCAAAACCGGAAACGTTGTTATCGTAAAGATGCTCATCTCCGATAATCCCCAGGAGATCGGAACCATCCAGAGGATGATTATGAAGTCCGGCAAAGAGCCAGCATCAGAGTTGCCCCAGGAGCTCCTCGGAATGATAAATCAACCCACTCCTGATACGCTGAAGGTCGCAAAACCAAAGATGAAAAATCTGGGAACTGAGAAGGTGAAGATAAAGGACAAGACCTTTAAGTGTTCACATCTCCAATACATTTTGAAGGGCAAGACCACTGCCGACGTGTGGACCAATAAAAAGGTGCCACTTTTTGGTTTAGTAAAAAGCACTTCCCCGGAGATAACCATGGAACTTCTTGAGTATGGCACGGATGCGGTTTCGGCCATCAAAGAAAAACCAGAAGTTCTAAAGATACCCCAACAAAAATAGCTAAGTTATTCGTGGTTTACTATCTTGCAAACTAACTCCAAAGGTGGTGGCTTAACGGTCACCACCTTTTGTTTATGTGGACGAAAAATGAAACTTATGAAAAGATATCCTCAGTGTTTTGTCTGTGGAGACAAAAACCCCATTGGCTTGAATGTGGCTTTTTATGAAAAGGATGATAGGGTGGTGGCTGAATATACTGCCGGACGTCACTTTGAGGGATATCAGGACATCCTGCACGGAGGGATACTCTCCGCCCTTTTGGATGAGGTTATGATCAGAGCGGTCCTAGCCCAGGGGATTTTCTGCTTGACCAGTGAAATAAATGTAAAGTTCAAAAAAATGGTCAAAATCGGTGACAGGCTCAATCTGGAAGGAAGAATGATCGAAAATAGGGGCAGGATTCTTTTAGCCGAAGGGAAGATCACCAATCAAAGAGACGAAGTGGTCGCCAAGGGAGAGGGAAAATTCTTTAAGGCGCAGGGAGAGATGGAAAAATTCCTGGCTCAAGATCTAAAATAGGATTTAAAAACAGCGACAGATAAGTCTTTTCATTTTTTATCTTTTAAACCCATTTCTCAAATCCCGCAGACCCATTCTCGGTTATTTTACAAATTTACACCTAAACAAAAACCTGTAGGTTGTCCGCACTGTTTTTATAGATAAAGCTATTTGTGTATCTTAGGTCTTAGAAAATATCTCACAAACGCCCTTCCACAGTGTGGAGAGGGGTTTCCCTCGATCCTGCACTTCGTCCTGAGACTCAGTGTCGAAGGAAGATCTTCGGGATCGAAGGACACCCTAAAGGGATTCACCCTGAAGGGTTCACCCTAAAGGGATTCACCCTGAAGGGTTCACCCTAAAGGGATTCACCCTGAAGGGTTCACCCTAAAGGGGTTCATCCTGAAGGGTTCACCCTGAAGGGTTCACCCTGAAGGGGTTCATCCTGAAGGGTTCACCCTGAAGGGGTTCATCCTGAAGGGTTCACCCTGAAGGGGTTCATCCTGAAGGGTTCACCCTGAAGGGAAACAGGAGGCAAGGTGACAAACATACAAATCTTAAGATACAGGAGAGGAAAAATTAATCCTTAAATTAAATTTGCCTTAAAATTACGTGATAGTGATCGTAAAATAATTAACGCCATGAAGCTGTGGTATGTGGAGAATAGATGAAAACCAAATACTTAATTGGGATACCCATAATTGTAATATTTGTGATCTTCGGGGCCTTATCCTTCAGAAAAACATTGACCCCCTATGTTAGCTTCGAGGAAGCGAAAGAATCTGGCGCCACAGTTCAGGTGATCGGTGAGGTTGTGTTTCCCCAGGTCAAATATGACATAGATGCCCACCAACTTCAATTCCCTATCATAGACGAAAATCAAGAAAAGATGGTTGTAGTATACAGTGGAACAAAACCTGCCAATTTTGAGCAAGCCGACCGGGTTGTGTTGATCGGAAGATACGAAGATGGAATTTTCTTAGCTGATCAGCTTCTGGTTAAATGTCCATCCAAATACGAAGGATCTGTCCCCGATGATTCGTCCCCAAGGAAACATCCTGACTTCATCCCCAAGGACTCATCCTGACTTTGTCCCCAGGGAACGACTCACTCTAAAAGAGGACAAAACTGAATGCTTCTGGGAAACCTCTCTTTAACTTTATCTTTCACCGCCGCTATCTTCTCCGCTCTCCTCTTCCTGGCGGGGAGAAAAGGAGAGCAGAGATTTCTAAAGGCAGGGGAAAAAGCCTATTATGTTTTTTTCTTCTTCACTTTTGTCGCCTCCGCCTATCTTTTGTATCTTTTCCTCTCCCATCATTTTGAAGTGGCATACGTTTATGGTTACTCCTCATCTGATCTTCCTTTATTTTATCTTATCTCCTCCTTCTGGGCTGGACAGGAGGGAACGTTTCTCTTGTGGCTTTTCCTGGGAGCTTTCTTGGGCTTTTTTGTTATAAGAAAGTCCGGAGTCTACCAGGGCTATACCATGACTTTTTTTCTCCTAATCCAAATCTTCCTTCTCACCCTGCTTTTAAAGCAAAGTCCTTTTTCGGTTTTGCCTCTTATTCCTGAGGAGGGAAGAGGTTTAAATCCTTTGCTTCAGGATTTCTGGATGGTGATTCATCCTCCGGTGGTTTTCTTAGGATATGCCGCCCTGGGGGTGCCTTTTTCTTTTGCCCTGGCGGCTCTGGCAAAAAATGAATACAAAGACTGGATCAAATTTGCTTTTCCCTGGATGGTCTTTTCTTCTCTCTCTTTAGGTGCTGGAATCTTTCTCGGTGCATATTGGTCTTATAAGGTGCTGGGATGGGGAGGATACTGGGGTTGGGATCCGGTGGAAAACGCCTCCTTGGTTCCATGGCTTTTCTCCATAGTTTCTGTCCATGGTCTTTTGATGGAGAAGACCAAAGGAAGCATGCGCAAAACCAATTTCCTTTTAGCCATCCTTTGCTTTGTCTTGGTCCTTTATGCCACCTTTCTTACCCGCAGTGGGGTCTTGGGCGATTTTTCCGTCCACTCCTTTACCGATCTGGGAATCAACGCTTATTTGGTCTTATTCATAATATTTTTCATCCTCCTCTCCTTAGGACTCCTCTTTTACAGACTGTCCCATATTCAGCATGTGGAAGCCACCCGAAACCTCATATCTTCAGAATTTTCAACTCTCCTCGGCATCATATTCTTGAGCCTCTCAGCAGTGATGGTTCTTTTGGGCACCTCCGCACCCATCCTCACCCGACTGTTTGGTCAAGCCTCCAATGTAAACACAGCTTACTATGTCAACACCCAGCTTCCTTTAGCCGTCATCCTCGCCGCCATATTGGGTTTTGCTCCACACTTGAAGTTCAAAGGATCCTCATGGAATGATTTGAAAAAAGTCCTTCTTTTACCTCTTTTGATCGCCTTGGCTCTGACTATTTTGGCTTTTGCACTTAATGTCCGCTTTCCCACATACTTGATCTTTTTGTTTGTCTCGCTTTTTGCTTTTGCGGGCAATCTTTTTGTTTTCGTTAGAAAAACCAAAGGGGGATTAAAATTTCTGGGCGGATATTTAGCTCACTTCGGTGTGGGATTGATGTTTGTGGGGATTATTACCTCCTCGGGCTTGAGTCGATCCGTAAAAATTAATCTGCCTCAGGACGAGCCTGGTGAGGCTTTGGGATATGAATTCACTTTTTTGGGAGTAGAGAAAGATTCTTTAACAGATAAAAATTCTCTTAAGATCAAGGTGGAAAAGGGGAGGGTAAATTTCTTAGCTCAACCAAAGTTCTATTATAGTGAATACACTCAGGGCATCATGCGCACCCCTCATATAAAGATAAATCTGCTTGAAGATATTTATTTGGCTCCTGTAGAGTATCTGGATGCGGAGGAGGCAGGCAAGAACACGTTTACCCTGAAAAAAGGCGAAACCAAAACAATTCAAGGGCATACCTTACAGTTCGTCGGCTTTGACATGTTTCCTCATCAGACGGGTTTTCCCATCAGTGTAGGCGCAACTTTGAAGGTAAAAACAGACGGAGTGGTTGACACTCTCACTCCCGCCATAATGATGGATGAATCCGGCCAGCAACAGTTCCAAAAAATGGTTTATCTCCCTGGCGGGAAAGATGGTCTAATTCTGGAGCAGATAGATGCTGACCGAAAGATGGTAAAACTAAGTTTGCTTGCGCCGGAGGATGAGTCACAAAAGGACCTTCTGGTGCTGGAGGTGAGCAAAAAACCTTTGATTAACCTGTTATGGCTGGGAACCGTTCTGATCATGTCAGGACTTGCCATCTCCACTTATCGACGGGCGAAGGAATTGGAAGCCAAACGAGAATGAGACTCATCTTTGTTGGTAACAGACGCCTCGTCCGTTACCCTCTCTTAGGCGTCACGGACCAAGGCGTCCATGACGAACAGAGGACAGGAGTGCAGCACCTGTCCGAGCAAAATAATCCTGTAGGGGCAATTCATGAATTGCCTTTACTATTGCGGGGGAAACCAGCAGCATTCAGGGGGAGGTATAACACCGGGAGGATAATTCTCGTAGAGATAACTTAGTAAATATACAACATCCCCCATGTCAATCGTGCAGTCGTTATTTACGTCCCCGCGCTCAATCGGGTCGACCGGTGGAGCACCCCCTCCAAATAGATAATTTAAAAGGCAGATGATATCCCCAACATTTAATATCAAATCATCATTCACATCTCCACAAATGCAGGAGTATTCTGGGTCATGGAGCTCGGGCCTTCCAACTGTAAAGGTTTGACCACCGCGAACGTCCGTAACCCCAACTGATATGTAATCATCAAAAAGTGCTTCCTGCCCCTCCCCGCCCTTGGCGGGACTTTCAGCTTTGCCTTTAGTGGGCGCCACATAAGTAACAAAGTTTTCAGCAGTGGTTATGGTATTCAGTCCATTTTCTGCAAAATGCCCCAAAAAGCACCACCATTCATAATACATGGAGTCTCCATCCGGATCATGAGCCCAGATTTCGATTGTCACCGTGTTGCCATATTGGATACAGTCAGTGCACTCATCCTGCGGATACTTGCATTGGATATTAGAGTCGATGACCGGATCGTTGTTTCCAGTAGCACTGATGATGAAATCCATATTAGAAACATCCCAGGCGGAATTACCTGCAACGTCCTCAGCTACTATTTTGATCCGACAATGAGTAGAATATGGGCTGGTAACCGTCCAGGGATAACGATTGCCCCATTTCGCTTGCCAATTGCCAAGATATTCGGGATATCCATCATTACCCCCATTTCTATCCAAATAGATATAAACCGTGGTGGTTGAATCAGCGCCAACAGATACATTCCAAACAATATGCCTTTGCTCTCCCACATGCCAGATCTGGCCCCCATCTGGAGTATCAACCTGGGCTGAATACCCACCAGTAAAATAAGCCACATATCTGTGATAATCCTCCTCAAAATATGGAACCTCAAATCTCCAATGCGGATCGTAGTGCGTTTCTACCTCCCAGCCCAAATGGTTCAAATGCGCCCAGTGATGGAAAGTACGTTCGTATCCACCCATCACCTGCGGGGTTATGGCATCCAGACAATAGCCCTCCCCAAACATCCCACCTAACCAACAAGCGGTATCCGGAGAAGACACAGTATCAGGGTCAAAGCACTCGTTCATGAGGTAGTCATACTTGGAAACGATGAGCTCCCCGCCAGTCCCACCTGAGTAGCTGTTTCTCACTATCGCAATACCGGAGTTTATCAGGTAGCTAACGCCAGCACGCCAAATTGCGTCTGCTTCTTTGGCGCACTCATCATCAAAATAGAAGTAAAAGTTTCGTTCTACCTCAGCGCAAGTGAGAAAAGAAGCTTCGGAAAGGGTGGATGCCATTTTGGTTAGCCTCAACACATCCCAACATGTAACTTTGACTCCTCGCTCGGGATAATGGAATTTGTCCCGCAGTTTGAGGTAGACCTTAGTCGCCAAAAGATCGGTAGTGTCGCGTTCCTCAAGGCCGTCTATGCTATCCAAATTACACCAAAACGTCTCGGTGCCATTTGTGAGAGTGTCCGGTTCTGGAATGGTATCTGCCGCATTATGATGTATGCTGATAAATGCATCTACGCCCTCCCCCCAGTTTGCGTTATTGGCAATAGCTGCCCGCTGAGTTGGGTACACAGTAACATCCTCGTAGCGTGTCATGATGGGATTCCAATTGGTTAAGCCGAAATACGTCCAAGCTGTGTGCCCCACTCCAAAATTAACATCCTTCTCCTTTACATGATAGATTCTTCCTGAACAGCCGTCATCAGATCCACCATGCCCAGGATCAATGCAAACGCGATCCCAAGAAAAAGATTGAGAACTGATCAGTAAAACGAATACAATCACTATCCATAAGACTATATTTACTCTTTTCATTTTCATCCCCCATTTCTTTGTTTGAGATAGAAAGGTATACCGGCTCTGAAGCCTATTTTAGTTTTACAACATAAATTTTTCCACTGGTTTCACTTCGATAGGCGATTTTTGTTCCATCCGGGCTCCAAGAAGCATCTTTCTCTATGTCATTCGGGGTAGCTGCAATTGCCACCTTTCCTGTTCCGTCCACATTGACCATATAAATGTCTTGGTCGTGAATAGAATGACCGTCTTCTACAATCCAAATGTAAAGTAACTTCTTGCTATCTGGTGACCATGCGGCACCAACTATGTCTCCCCCTGCAATCAAACCTGGCGAGATTTCCCGTGCGTCCACATCCAAATCCGTTAACACTTCGCCTTTTAGATTTAGTATCACAATGCCCGCACTGTATCCTGAAACTCCTGCAAGGATTTTCGTATTATCAGGTGACAAGATAGGGAAGAGATATTTTTTGCCTGGTGTGATTTTCTTCTTCACTGTGCGATCGACACTTTCCAACCATATCTCCCCTGCAGTGGGATATCCTTCAGTGGTGACTATCATCTGCTTGAGGGTTGAATCTGGTTTTAAATTCCCTGGTTTTATAGTTTTAAAGATTTTGGTCTCACCTCCTGGCTTCTCATGAATCTCATAATACCCAACCGTTCCATCAGGGAGGACAAACGGTGTGCTGGGGTAAGTTAGATAGTCACTCTTGGGCACGACTACTATCGAATCCCGCCTTATTGTCTGAATCTGCCCGTTCACGTGAATCGTTTTTATCGCGAACTTGTGTCCTCTACCTTTTCCTCCTGGAGTCCAGGGTGTCTTCTCGGAAATCACAAAAGCTGAGTCACTCATCCAATCGAGAGTTCGAGGTCTAAGCTGGAGGATCTTCTGGATTTCCCCTTTTCCATCCGCATCAGCTACACATAACCATCCACCAGACATGAAAGCAAGCCTGGTTCCGTCAGGTGACCAGCGAGGTGCACCCCCTGTACCAATCTCGATGACCTCAAATTTTGGCTGCTCCTCTGGCTTTTGGCTGTTGGTGCTCATTGAAAGAACCATAGCCACAATCAGCAAACACACCAACCCAATAAGTAGGTTTTTGCTTTTCATTGTCCCTTCTCCTTCTTTAAAGGTTAAATTTGAATTATTGGTCCAAATCAATTTAATCATTTTCAAGAATCTTGCAACCGATTCTTACGAAATCTTTTTGTGCTGAAGCAACTTTCAAACTTACCCATTGTTCCGATAAATGGTAGACCAGTCCGTAAGTACCTGCGCCATCACCATTAGAACCATATTGCGATGCCCCCGGCCCCCCATGCCCCGGATCAATACAGACCCAGTCGTATCCATATGAGACACTTATGCGAAAGAGAAGAAGTGTCAATATTATTAGAAAGAGAAAATATAGCGTTTTCATCTTTCCTCTCCTCATCAAGAATTTCAGAATGGTTTACTTTTGACCTAATTTTATCACAAATATACCCGACGAACTATGGGAACCACAGGCTATCTTGGTCCCATCCGGTGACCAAACCGGGTTGGCTTCAATCATATCAGGAATATCTATGACTTGACGACCGGAGCCATCCGCATTGACTATGTGGATTTCGCCTGCAATTGGTTGAATAACTTGCCCATCCTCATCAAGGATTTTTACAGTTTGGCGCACGTAAGCTATCTTTTTGCTATCTGGTGACCATTTCCCGCCCAACGGACTCTCTGAGATGTCAGCAGTGTCAACGCCCCGTTCTGCCACACGCGTCTCGTTCCCTTCTAAATCCACCACATATAAGTTGGCTAGAATTTTGGTTCCGTCTGGAGAGAGTTCCGGAAACGAATATGACTTGCCTGAGGTAATTTTCTTTTTTACTGTCCCATCTATGCTTTCCAACTGAATATCCCCCTGAAGTGCTGGGCTAGGCCCAATGATAGTTACCCTCATTTTCTTCAATGCGGAATCCGGGGCCAATTTCCCCGGTTTTATTATTCTGAATGTTTTTTCCGCATCAAGTGTTGTTCTCCCTTCTAAAACTGGAATCTCATAATACCCGACTGTTCCGTCATTTAAGACCATCGGTGGAGTTATCTGGGGAGTCATCATAAGGTTGTCTTTATAAATTTGTGCTTCCACTATAGGCTCAATCTTCCCATCCATTGTGAGCTTTTTTATTCTCACAAACTCCTGCAACCCTTTTTTTTCTATTCTGTGTCGCTCAAATTCGTGAAGAATAAATTCGGCTGAATCCACCCAGATAAAACCCCAAGTCCACTTTGGAAGTTCTGCCACTTTCAAGCGGTCTCCTGTGCCATCTGCATTGGCTATATACAGTGCGTTCTTATACACGTAGGCTAATTTACTTCCATCAGGTGACCAATGTGGCGAGCCGCCTGTGCCAATCTCAATGATCTCAAAATCTGCCTGTTGCTCCGGCTTCTGGCTTTTCGTGCTCAGGGAAAGAACTACAACCAAAATCACCAAAAACGCCAATCCAATAAGTAGGTTTTTGCTTCTCATCGTCCCTTCTCCTTCTTTAAAGGTTACACTTGAATTATTGGTTTCTATCAATTTAATCATTTTAAAGAATTTAGTAAGCAGTTCTTACCAAATCTCACCTGCTGGTGTGGGGGTTGAACCCCCACCCCATTAGCAGACAGGGGTACTCCCCTTCACCGCGAATCATTCAGGGCAAGCCCCTGTCAAAACAGAATATTCTTGTAGGGGCAATTCATGAATTGCCCCTACAGGATAAAATAACCAGATTATTTTATTGCGCGCAGGAAATCGTTGTAGGTAATAAATATCATCAGGAAAATCAAAAAGGCTAATCCAATCTGTTGCATGGTGGCGCGTTGTTTCAAACTAAGAGGTGAGCCTTTGATTTTCTCAATGCTTAAAAACAGAAGGTGACCACCATCCAATACCGGAATGGGCAAAACATTTAACAAAGCCAAATTGACCGACAGAAGAGCCATGAAGGAAAGAAGGTAAACAAATCCTGACTTTGCGGTCTGCCCCGCGGTTTGAGCGATGAAAAGCGGACCACCTAAAAGCTTTACGGAAACGGTCCCGGTGATGAGCCCCACTAAAAATTTTATCGTTTCCACCAGAATAAAAATCACCGTGTTCACTGCTTCCAAAAAGGACTTAAAAAAGCCCACCTTGATGGTGGTATAGCTGATACCTATGCCGATCCTTCCCTCCTCCTGCATCTCCCCTTTCTCGTTCAGCACCCTATCCTTGAAGGTGGTGACATGGGCAGTGAACTCTTCACCATCGCGGATCCATTTTACTTCAATTGGTTTTTCCACCTGCTGGGAGATGATTTGCGCCATATCCCGGAAGGTGTTCACCTCAATTCCATTGATGGAGACGATCGTATCACCCGGTTTTATTCCTGCCGCATCCGCTGGTCCCCCGGGTGCCACCAGACCCACCTGAGCGGTTTCCTCATGGATTTCTTGCATTCCCTTAAAGAAGATTATCCCCCAAAAGATAAAGACCGCTAAGATGAGATTCATCACCGGACCCGCGGCAACCACCAAAGCTCGAATGCCCACCGGCTTGGACATAAACTCCCAGGGCTTACCTTCAAGCTTGACCTCATCTGGCTCGTCCCCAGCCATTTTCACATAGCCCCCTAAGGGAATCCAGGAGAGACAATACTCTGTATCGCCAATCTTTTTCCCTATCATCTTGGGCGGAAAACCTAAAGAGAATTTTTCTACTCTGATCCCTGATTTCTTAGCGACCAAAAAGTGACCCAGTTCGTGAAAGAAGATCAGGACGCCTAAAACAAATATGGTGGCAACCAATGTGGTCATCTTTTTATCTCACTTTCGCAACAGAGTTCTTTTGCCGTTTGTTTTGCCCATCTGTCTGCATTCAAAATATCGTCCAGATGGGGGCTAAGTTTTGTCTGATGTTGTCTCAAAGTCTCTTGCACGATCTTCTGGATGTTGGTGAAAGCTATCCGACAAGCCAAGAATGCCTCCACTGCCACTTCATTTGCCGCATTCAAAACCGCAGGCGCAGTTCCACCCATCTTTAAAGCCCGGTAAGCCAGATGAAGGCAGGGAAATTTTTCTGTATCCGGTTTTAAAAAAGTTAGTTGACCGGTTTTGACTAAATCCAATGAGGTGTTATTGCTGAAAACCCGTTGAGGATAAAACAGAGCATACTGGATGGGAAGTTTCATGTCCGGGAGGCTCATCTGCGCGATCACCGATCCATCCACAAATTCCACCATGGAATGGATGATAGACTGGGGATGGATCAATACCTGTATTCGATCAGGGGGAATTCCAAAAAGCCAGTGTGCCTCGATAACCTCCAGACCTTTGTTCATCAAGGTGGCAGAATCTATGGTGATCTTTTTCCCCATCTCCCAGGTGGGATGAGACAAGGCTTCCTGGACTGTGATTTCCTTCAGTTCTTCTTTGTTCTTCCGCAGAAACGGTCCGCCGGAGGCAGTCAAGATAAGCTTTTTTACCTCCTCTTTTTTACCACTCTGAAGACACTGTAAAATAGCGGAATGTTCGCTGTCTATGGGCAGAATCTCTACACCTTCTTTCTGGGCTTTACCGATCAAAAGTTCGCCCGCCATCACCAAGGACTCCTTGTTGGCAATGGCTAAATTCTTCCCCGCTTCTAAAGCTTTTAGGCTGGGCAGAAGCCCCACCGATCCCACTAAAGCATTTATCACTAAATCGACCCGGGGATGAGAAGTGAGTCTTTTCAAACCATCCATACCACAGAGCATTTCTGTGTGGTAATTTTGAGGGAAGTTTCGGAAGCTTTCTTCATCAGCAATCACTGCCATCTTCGGTCTGAATCGCTTGATCTGTTCTTCCAGCAGTTTGACGTTTGTGTTGGTGGAGAGACCGAATACGGAGAATCTATCCGCAAAACTGGATAACACCTTGAGGGCATTTTTGCCGATGGATCCAGTTGAGCCCAATATAACCACGTTTTTCATGGAAATCTTTCCTTTCATTAGAAATATAAGACCAAACACAACCTCACGCAAGTTTTTATTTGTCCTCAAGATGCATTTGATCTGTCTTCTTCCAGCCCGTTGCACTGTGTTCCCGGTCCTAATGCGGATTGAGGCCAGGGGTAAGGGGCTGTTGAAAAACCCCGAATCGGAGTGCCCATATGGGCGGTTTTACTAGAAATTTAAGTGCGGGCAGTGCAATAAGTTCTGGATCTCAAAAAAACGCGAAAGCAAGCTTTCGCACTCCAAAACCACTTTTTCAACACGCCCGTAAGGGTACCCTAACCAATAAGTATTGCAATGACCCAAAAAAGTGGGCAGCAATAAAAAAGGCTTCCCCCGCCAATGGAGAGGGAAGCCTAACTTGTTCGTTGAAAATGAAAGATTAGTACATGTCACCGTATCCGCCGCCGGGTGGCATGCCGGGGGCTGGCGCTTTCTTCTCCTCCGGTTTATCTGCCACCAGACACTCAGTGGTAACTAACAGTGAAGCGATGGAGGTGGCGTTCTCTAAAGCGATTCGGACCACCTTGGTGGGATCTATCACTCCGGAGACTATCAGATCCTCGTATTGTTCGGTCTCTGCATTGAATCCAAAAGCTCCAGTCTTTTCCTTAACCCGATTGACCACAATCGATCCTTCCACTCCTGCATTCTCGACGATCAAACGAATGGGCTCCTCCAAAGCTTTCTTCAGGATGTTGACCCCTATCATTTCATCACCGGTCAGTTTTAACTTCTCCAGGGCCGGGATGGATCTTAAGAGGGCTACGCCGCCTCCGGGGACTATTCCTTCCTCCACCGCCGCCCGGGTGGCATGCAACGCATCCTCCACCCTGGCTTTTCTCTCCTTCATCTCCGTCTCGGTTGCGGCACCCACATTGATAACCGCAACTCCCCCGGCTAATTTAGCTAACCTCTCCTGCAGTTTCTCCTTATCATAGTCGGAGGTGGTATCGTCTATCTGTCTTTTGATCTGGTTTACCCTTCCCTTGATGTCCTCTGTCTTTCCGCCACCTTCTACTATGGTGGTGTTATCTTTGTCTATAGTCACTCTCTTGGCCTTTCCCAGATCACCAAGCTGGGTGTTCTCCAATTTGATTCCCAACTCCTCGGAGATCACTTTTCCGCCGATCAGGACTGCAATATCCTCCAGCATGGCTTTTCTTCTATCTCCGAAGCCGGGAGCCTTGACCGCACACACCTTAAGAGTCCCTCTCAATTTATTCACCACCAGAGTGGCTAATGCTTCACCTTCCACCTCCTCGGCGATGATCAAAAAAGGCTTGCCCATCTGAGCGATCTTTTCCAAAATGGGCAAAAGATCCTTCATCACCGAAATCTTCTTATCATGGATCAGGATCAAAGGATCTTCTAAAAGCGCCTCCATGGTATCCGGATTGGTGATGAAATACGGAGAAAGGTAGCCTCGATCGAATTGCATCCCTTCTACCACCTCTAATTCGGTTTTGGTGGTCTTAGCTTCCTCCACGGTTATCACTCCATCCTTGCCCACCTTATCCATGGCATCGGCGATTAAGTCTCCGATAGATTTGTCATTGTTTGCGGAGATAGCTCCTACCTGAGATATTTCTGTCTTATCTGTGACCGGCTTGGAGATTTTTTTGATCTCCCCCACCACTGTCTCCACTGCCTTTTCTATCCCCCTTTTCAATGCCATGGGATTAGCTCCGGCGGTAACGTTTTTCAGTCCCTCCCGGAAGATTGCCTGAGCTAAAACCGTGGCGGTGGTGGTGCCATCTCCTGCCACATCCGAGGTCTTGGAAGCAACCTCTTTCACCATCTGAGCACCCATGTTCTCAAAGGGATCCTCTAACTCAATTTCCTTGGCAACTGTCACTCCATCTTTGGTCACGGTGGGAGCACCCCATTTCTTATCCAGTGCCACATTTCTTCCTTTGGGACCAAGTGTAACCTTAACCGCATGCGCTAACTTATCAATCCCTCTCTTTAACTTTTCCCGTGCTTGGGCATCAAACTCCATTATTTTGGGCATACTGTCAACCTCCTTTTTAGTCCACTGTCGACCGTCCGCCGACGGCCGCTAAAAGATTTTTGCGGCGGACTACGGACTGCCAACGGCGGACGATTTATCCTATTACCGCCAAAACGTCACTTTCTCGCATTATCAAATACTCTACATCATCGATTGTAACCTCGGTCCCAGAATATTTCCCGTAAAGAACTTTGTCACCCTTTTTCACCTCCATGGGGATTTTCTTTCCGTCGTCGGTCATCCTTCCGGGACCCACCTCTACCACCTTTCCCTGCTGGGGCTTCTCCTTTGCCGTGTCTGGGATGATTATGCCGCCCTTTTTCTCCTCCGCCGGCTCCAGCGACTTAATCAACACTCTATCTGCCAAAGGCTTAACCTGCATAACAGAACCTCCTTCTTTGAAAGTTGAACAAAACTAACGGTTATCGTTCAAAAGCCATGTTAGCACTCTACGCTGGAGAGTGCTAAAGCGTTTGCAAAAAATATATCGCTCTTTTCACGAGTGCAAGTCCAGTGGTCAAACAAATTTATCCCCTGCTCGCTATCGCTCACTATCGAACGACGAACTTTGAATATAACAGATTCATTTCCTTCTTGTCAACTATTTTTTTGATTTTTTCACCCGGAGATATATTCTTCTTAACCCCTCGAGAGTCAGGGTGGGGTTAACCCTCTGAATTGTTTTTGATTCCCTTGCAATCAAATCTGCCAGTCCACCAGTAGCAACCACCTTTGGTTCTTTCTTTATTCGGTATTCCTTTTTCAACTCTTCCTTTATTCTGTTTACTATTCCATCTATCTGTCCCACACATCCGAAGATGATTCCAGACCTTAAGCTCTCCTCGGTATTCCTGCCGATAGATCTATGAGGCTTTTCTAAGCTGACTTTAAAGAGCTGTGCGGCTCTTTGGAAGAGATTCAAAGATGAGGTCTCTATCCCGGGAGCGATGGCTCCGCCTAAGTATTCTCCTTTCTCTGAGATCACGTCGAAGGTGGTTGCTGTTCCCAGGTCCACTATGATAGCGGGTCCGCCGTAAATTTGATAAGCCGCCACCGCATTGGCGATCCGATCAGCCCCCACCTGGGAGGGATCATCATACAAAATCTTGATCCCTAAGGGAAGATTCCAGTGAACCATAAAAGGAGCAACCTTTAAGAACTTTTTGCTCATCTCCTGATAGATGGGGGTCAGCGGAGGAACCACCGAACAGATGATCACGTCTTTAACCTTTCTGTAGTCCGGGAAAAGTTGTTTTACTAAAATTCCGCATTCATCCACAGTCAGAGCATGATTGGATGTTACCCGAAAATACTTCTTCAACTTCTCTTTGTGGAACATCCCCAGCACGGTATGGGTATTTCCAATATCAATTGCCAAAAGCATGTTTGAAATCCCTTGCCAGTATTTGTTTCAGAAATTATCTGATTCTAAGGTTTACCTTCAATCCCAGTTTCCGTGATAGACAGAAGCTTTATAGTCGAATTATTTCATCCATCCTAGTTACACGGTTCTAAAGAAGGCTTGATTTGAGATACCAAAAACAAGGAGGCGAAAATCGAAAGGATGGGGACTAGCGGAAAATGAAATCGATCGATGCCGAAGAAGATAAAGTGAATTCCCATCCAGTAAATAAGAATCCCCCACAAAAGATAAAATCCGGGTTTTCTTTCCCATCTACCTTTCAGGAACAAAAAAAGTCCTCCCGCTGAAGAAATCAAAATCATAAGGTAATACACCTGTCCAATGATACTGAAGATGACGAATTTGTCGACTCTTTTGGATTGTGCCGCTAAATCCAGTTCCTTGGCAAGGGCGGCGAAGTCGGAGACAAAAAGATATATCTCCTTTTTTATTCCTCTCCGGACGAATCCCAACGGATCATCCATGATGAATTTTGTGGCTAACTTATAACCCAATCTGTCATTTCCCACTTCATTGGGTGCAGAGAGATCCTTGAAGGGATTTTCCTTCTGCCACACCCAGCTTCCACTGGAGATGGGGCTGTTTCCAATATACAGATTTATCCCTCCACTGGTGGCAACGGTGAAGACGCCTAAGGTCTTTTTGTTCCTCAACATCCAGGGAAACAGCGTCAGGAATGCCACCAGGATGGTTAGAACCGCATCTCTCAGGATCAAACCAGATCTTCGCTTCGATCTTAAATAGAAAAACACCACCAGAAGGGGTAGAAACAATGCCACCGCTCTTATCAGAATCAAAAGCCCCAAAAGAACGCCGACAGTTACAGGAAGACAGATTGCGGGACGAACCTCTTGTTTTAACAAAAGATAGACGACTAAAAGAAGCAAGACTGTAAAGATGATTTCAGAAGCTAAAACATTGGTGAAAAAGATCTGGCTGGGGAACAGGGCAAGAACAACCAGAGTTAAACGAGCAGAGACAGGACTGGTCAGTCTTTTGGCAACCAAATAGGTGAAGGCACAGATGCACAAGCTTAAGAGTACATTAATGAATTCCACCACAAAATAGTGGTGTCCGAATGTCCGGTAGACTATGGCTAAAAAAAGAGGGTATCCGATGGGCCAGTATGCCGTGGGTAATCCGTTTTCCTCATATCTCCACACCTGGGACATATGGTAAGCCACATCATCGTACCATTTCCAGTCCGCATATAGCTGGGTGGGAATAAGAGTGCTCCATAGTATCCTTAAAACAAACGCCAGCCCCAAAAACAAAAAAAGAAAATTTGCTTCTTCTATGTTTTCAAGTTTTGTCAAAGCATCTTTCAAGAAGTTTCTGCGCCAGAGGAGGAAAAGTATGAGACAAATCCCCACAAGTCCAAAAGACAAAAGGGAGGTTTTCAAAATCAACACGGTTTGAGGGACAAAAGACCCATCGGGGCTTAAGCGCAGAAAAAGCTTTTGCGCTTCCTCGAAACCTGCAAACGATGAAAACCCAAAAACTATGAGAAATAAAGCTACAATTACAATAGAAAAGGAATTTCTCTCTGAAGGGTTTCTTTGATATGACATAGCTTAACTGATGGACTTTCCTTAGTTTTCACCTGGTGATCTCTCCTTTTCAAGGAGAGGGTTGGGGTGAGGTTTTTAAAAAACCACACCATCGTCACCTCACCTGCCTTCACGACCCTTTTCGCTTTTCTCGTTCTTAACATCAAAGAACTGTTATCATCAATACTCTCTCTTTAACCTCCCCTAAATCCCCTCCTTGAGAAGGAGGGGATTTTCTGTTCCCGTCTTCTTTTTAAGGAGAGGATTGAAGTGAGGTTCTCAAGAATCACACCACTGTCACCTCACCTGCCCTTACCACTCGCTCCCCTTTTTTTGTCCTCATCACCAAAGAGCCATTGTCATCAATGTCCTCGGCCACACCCTGTATTCTTTCCTTTCCGAATTTCACTACCACCTTTTTGCCCAGAAGTGAGGAAAACTTTTTTATCGACTGACGCTGTGGAGCCAATCCGTTCTTTTTGAAATCCAAATAAATTGCTTCAAACTTCTTCAAGAATAAAACTAAAAGCTTTATTCTGGAAACTTCCTTTCCGTATTCTATTCTTATTGATGTGGCATCTAAGGAAAGTTTTTTGGGAAAATCGCTGAGCAGGTGGTTGACGTTTACTCCTATTCCTGCAATCACGAAATTTGTTCTGTCCAGCTCTGCAGAAAGTTCTAAAAGTATTCCCCCCACTTTCCGACCGTTTATCAGGCAATCGTTAGGCCATTTTATCTTGGCATCCAATCCGGTGAAACCTTTGATTGCCTGGGCTAAAGCCAAACCAGCACAAATGGAAAGACCAGAGGCTTTGAAGGGGGGTATGTCTGGACGCAGGATTAAACTCATCCATAAACCCAATCTTGGCGGAGAATACCAGCTTCTCCCCATCCTCCCCTTGCCTTTGGTCTGTTCATCTGCCACGATCAAGGTTTCCTCACCCACTCCACTTTCTGCCAGACGAAATCCCAACTGGTTGGTGGATCCCAGGGTGCGGTAGGCAAGTATATTTTTTCCCAGAATTTTTGTCTTCAGGTTTTTCTTTATTTCCCCGGGTAAAAGGAAATCAGGCGATTCTGTGAGCTTATAACCTTTTCCTTTCTCAGATGATATCTTAAAATCCCACCTTCTCAATTCTCTAATTGCTTGGTAGACCACATAGGGATGAACCCTGAGTCTATCCGAGATCTCCCTGGTGCTCAAGTAGATGTGTTGGTTTTTTTGTAGAAGTGCTGATAATTTTTCCTCAACTGTTTGCAAACTTCTTTTCATGTGACCTTCGATCTAAAATCCATCGAGTTGGGTGGAGCTTTAGTTCCACCCCTGCATGCAAGTCATGGTTCGATCAAAATCAGACTCAGATCCAGCGCCGGAGTTGAATGAGTCAAAGCTCCCACCGAGATAAAGTCCACTCCGGTTTGTGCGATCTTTCGGACATTTCTAAGGTTAACACTTCCGGATGCTTCGATTTTTATAGCCGAACTGACAGAGCGGATCATCCCCACCGCTTTCTTCATCTGCTGAATTTTCATATTATCCAGCATTATCCAATCCGGCATCACTTCAATTGCCTCCCTTAGTTCTCTTAAATTTCTGACCTCCACCTCAATTTTTTTTCTTTTGTAACTCGACCTTGCCTTCTTGATTGCATCCCAGATTCCTCCCCCTGCTCTGATGTGATTCTCCTTTATCAGGATCATATCAAAAAGTCCCATGCGGTGATTTTTGCCACCGCCTGCCTTCACCGCATACTTTTCTAAAACCCTCAAGCCGGGTGTAGTCTTTCTGGTGTCTAAAATTTTTGCTTTGGTTCCTCCTATCTTCTCCACATATTTTCCAGTCAGGGTGGCAATCCCGCAAAGCCTTTGCAAAAAATTCAGTGCTGTCCTTTCTGCCGAAAGAATGTTTTTCACCTTTCCCTGAACTGAAGCTACCTTTCCCCCTTTTTTGATCCTTTCTCCATCTTGCTTAAGCATTTTGAAGACGACTGCCGGATCCACCATCTGAAAAACCATCTTTGCCACAGACAATCCAGCCAGAATCCCTTCCTGTTTGGCTAAGATGACGGCTTTACCGGAAAGTTTACCATCCACCACTGCCTCTGAGGTCAAGTCCCCCCTACCAATATCCTCTGATAGCGCTAAGTGTATCAACTGCCTTATCTTGGAATCCATGATTCGCCCTTCAACAGGTTCAGGTGGTGAGCAAAATCGAACCACCTGAGAAAATCTCTCCGAATAAATTAAATTAACACAAAATATGAACTTGTCAACGGAAAATGACCAGGAGTTTTAAAAGCAACCCATCCCCCCAAAAATCCTTGACTCTCCCCCATCTTTCCTTTATCTTCTCCTCTGAGAAATCCAATTTACTTATACCTCAATCAAAAAGTAAATTTACACAACACAATTTACATAGACTTTCAATTTTGCTTAAATTGATTATAGAAAAAAAACCAATTATTACGGAGGTGGGAGATGAATACTGCGGCTGTTGTGATGATTGTTATCGCTTTAGTTCTGCTGGTTGTGGCTTACATGCACGGGGACAACCTTCATGTCTTGGGACTGAAAAAGGCGGCAAACATGCTTTTTCAGATTTTTCCCCTCCTGATTGCGGCTTTCATGATCGCAGGACTAATTCAGGTTTTGATTCCAAGAGAATTCATCATAAAATGGCTGGGACCGGAGGCGGGGTTGAAGGGAATTATCTTCGGATCGCTGGCAGGTGGGTTGACTCCTGGTGGACCAATTATCAATTTTCCCATAGTAGCTTCCATATACCAATCCGGTGCCGGCATTGGAACTGTGGTAGCATACGTGACCGCCTGGTCATTGGTGTCAGTGGCACGGTTGCCTTATGAGATCAGCTTGATCAGCCCCAAATTTGCCGCCATCAGGCTTGCCTGCACCTTTTTCTTTCCCCCTATCGCTGGGTTGATCGCGTGGCTTTTCTTCTCGAAGATTGCGTGAGAAAAAATTAGGTTTTCTCAAGATTCTTGCGTTTGAGCTTTTAGATACAACGCCTTCTTTGTCCGAGACAAACCCTGAACATATGGTTCAGGGCAAGCCCAGGCGCTGAAGTAATCAAAATAAGTCCTTTAGCGTTGGGTCAGATTACCTGGTATCCCCTCAACTTTTGGCATTTGAAAATTTCGTTAAAATTTCTTTGAATTAAACCAGGGATTGTTATATTTTCTTAAGCTGAATAGAAAGGAAGTAGTTTTGTTGAAGATTAGTTGTCTTTCGAGCCATGCCTGAGAGCCAAGACGAAAAATGGATGCGGCATGCCTTAGCTGAGGCACAATTAGCTTTAAAGAAGGAAGAGGTGCCTGTTGGGGCGGTGGTGGTTTACGAAGATAAGATTATTGGGAGGGGACACAATCAGGTGGAGAGCTTGAAGGACCCCACTGCTCATGCCGAAATCATCGCCATTGGAGCCGCCTCCAATTATCTTGACTCCTGGAGACTTTCCGGCGCATCTTTGTATGTAACTCTTGAGCCGTGTGCTATGTGTGCTGGAGCTTTAGTCTTAAGCAGAATTGATCGTTTGATCTTTGGAGCAAAAGACCCCAAAGCGGGAGCATGTAGCTCGTTATATAACATTGTTCAGGATATCCGGTTGAATCATCAAGTTGAGATCATCTCCTATATCCTGGAAAAAGAATGCAGTCAGCTCCTGCAGACGTTTTTTGAAAGAGTTCGACAAAAGAGTTTGGAAAGGCAAAAAGAGGGATAGGGGTGGAAACGTTAAATAAGCAGGTGGATACAGATAAACTGCACTCCCGGCTTTTGAATCTGGGTCTGGTGATGAACGTGTTGGTTCCGATGATACTCATTGCTGCAGGTGCGTTCCTTAAGGCCAGGGGAGTGAGTGTGAACCCAGGCGCTGACTTGAAGATCTTTTTTTGGGTGTTGTTTGTTGTAGCCGTTTCGGAGATTCCGGCAATCTACATTGTCAAGAGAAGCTTCCTTTCGGGTCACAAAGCTTTTCAAAAAAGCCGTGGGCATGCGACAGCCGAACAGGCCTTACTCCAGATGGGTATTATAATCTTTTCTCTTGCTCTTGCGCCGGCTATCTATGGATTAGTATATTATCTTTTGGGTGGAACTCTGGAGAGGTTTGTTCTTTTTGCCGCCATTACACTTTTTTGCTTTCTGGTGTTCAAGCCCAAGCAGGAAGAGATAAGCACCTTTGTCAAAAAACGATCAAATTCCGTAGAAACTACGAAAGAGTTTTGAAGTTTTCCCTTAGTTGGTAACGGACTCCCTCGTCCGTTACCAATTAGATCTCCGTCACGGACGAGGCGTCCGTTCTCCCGCCAAAGGCGGGATCAGGACAAGTCCATGACGAACAATGCGAATTTCTTGGCTTTTGACTATTGACTGATGACTATTGACTATTTTCTGCTTTTCCCGGAGAGGTGCCGGAGTGGTTTTCCCGCCTTTGGCGGGATCCGTCCTATGGCGGAAATGGGGCGGTCTCGCCCGCCGGAGGCGCCCGCCTGCCGGACGGGCAGGGGTCCGTCCAGACGCCCATACGGGCCCATCTGGGGACGGTCGTCTGACCGCCTATGGCGGAAAAACCGTTGTGCTTTTTGAAGAAGACAAACTGTCTGACCGTGTCATATTGCTGATATCATGACCCAAAAGTACTACACATACGTATTGAGAAGTGAACGTGATAACTATCTGTATATTGGTTCCACTTCAAATCTGAGGAGAAGGGTTGACGAACATAATGGGGGTAAAGTTCGGTCGACGAAAAGCAGAAGACCTTTAAGTCTGGTGTATCATGAAGAACATCAAGATAAAACATCGGCAAGAAAGAGGGAGATATTCCTAAAGAGCGGCGAAGGAAAACTCCTTTTGAAAAGTAAAATCAAAAAAACAGCCTAATGCCGCAGAGGATACAAAAAGATTTTGAAGTTTTCTAACTATTGACTATTGACTGTTAACTGTTTTCTGCATTTGTTGGGGCGGTCTCGCCCGCCGGAGGCGGGTCCGTCCAGACGCCCATACGAGCCCGTCTGGGGACGGTCGTCTGACCGCCTATAGCGGAAAAACCGTTGTGCTTTTTGAAAATAATCGGAGAGGTGCCGGAGTGGTTTAACGGGGCGGTCTCGAAAACCGTTGTGCCGTAAGGCACCCCGGGTTCGAATCCCGGCCTCTCCGCCATTGTCGATAGACAATGGCACTGAGCTTGTGGTTCGACTTTGCTCACCCCCGTGAGCTTGTCGAGTGGTCGAAGGGTTAAATGAACCACACGGTTCATGGCTCCGCTTTTTAATTTCCACATTTTACTCGTTGGTCACGGACGCCCGCTTTTATTATTATCTTCGTTACGGATAGGGCATCCGTGACGAACAACAAATTTCGTCATATGAAAATAGAGCGAAATCAGGTAAAATTTTATTTTGACAAAAACATTTGGTCTGATATCGCCAACATGACCAACTCAGAACGGAGGAGTTTCGATTTACTAATAACTCCTCTGAAAGAGCAATCAAAAATAGGCATTTGGTATTCACCGATCAATGTCCTAGAGTTGATTAGAGGGATGTTATTAGAAGCACATTATGAGATGTGCCGAAAGGAAATAAAAATTACTTCCGAAATAACTGACAAGCATTTCCTTGAATACCCGTGGGATCACGTAAGACGCTCTGCAGATTATTTCCTGAAAAGACCTTTCAGAGAACCAGCTCTCGTCTTTCTGCAGCTTTGTAGAGACATAGTTATTTCTCCTTACAAACAAATAGAACCGAGAATTGCGGGAATTAGAAAATTGCTTCTTAGATGGGAGAAAGAATGGTCAGAACAACTGAATTCTGTCAAGCAGTTCTTCAATCGTCTCCCCCAGCAGAAAGCCGAGAAGTTCAAAGAAGATGAATGGTTTAAACGAAGGAGGGAAAAAGCATGGGAGCCCTTTTGTAGGCAGTTTTCTCTTCCGCAAGAGCTTAAGAATTTGCCTTTTGATGAAGTCAATGCCTGGTTTCACTCATTTAGATATTGGAGGGACTACCGGATAAGCTACGAGAATAAACTACACTTTGAAAACAGGAAACCTGAGCCGTCGGACTATCTCGACTGGATGCAGACAGTTTATCTAAATATAATGGATTATTTAGTGACAAATGATAGGTCGTTAATAGCAATTACTAAAGAGAGTGATAATAAGGAGCTAAACCCGGTAACATTAACGTTCACTGAATTTCTTAATTGCCTTGACAGAGGGCTTCCGAAGCGGCGTGCGCCGGAGACTATTCTTGTAAAGTGGTACGATGCAAAGTAGACTCGCTAGCCCTACAGCGCCGAAGGGGCAACCATTACGAAGCGAAGAGCTTCATCAAACCTCTTAACAGAATTTATTCCACCGAAAGGCTTTGCTCAACGATTTTGACTCCGGAGGAAGTGCCAATCCTATTGGCGCCCGCCTGAATCAAACTTAAGGCGGTTTGATAATCTCTTATTCCTCCGGAAGCTTTGACCCCTAAACTTTCACCAGCTATCTTTCTTAAAAGCTTCACATCTTCTACGGTTGCATCACCAAATCCAAAACCGGTGCATGTTTTGACAAAATCTGCTCCGCAGGCTTTGACTATCTGGGTGGCTTTCACTTTCTCCGTATTGGTCAAAACACCAGCTTCTATTATCACCTTGAGTATCTTATCCTTTCCTATAGCTTTTCGCACGACCAGTATATCCTCCTCCACCAGCATGAAATCCCCGGTTTTGAGAGCGCCGATGTTCATTACCATATCGATCTCGTCTGCCCCATCACCAACAGCAATCTCTGCTTCTTTGACCTTGACCTCAGGCTTGCTTGCCCCTAAGGGAAAGCCTGAGACAGTGCATATTTTTACCGTGGACTCGTAAAGCATCCTTTTGCATAGGCTGACCCAGACTGGATTCACGCATAGGCTGAAGAAATTATATTTTCTCCCTTCCAGGCAGAGTTGTTCAATCTGCTGTCTGATAACATCCGGTTTTAAGAGGGATTGATCTATCATCCTGGCTATATCCATCCACACCTCCTGCTCATATGAAATCACTCATAAGATTAAAGGTTAATCTAATCCCCATAACTTGCTTCACCTATTATCCGTTCAATCCTTCAGGCTACGCTTTCAGGACGAGTCCGTTGACCGCTTATCCATTGACCCTTTTTCAAACGCATCGGGCAGAAGCTCCTTCAAACTATATCTTTTCACCTTTCCTTCAAGATTTGCACACACGATCTTCAAATCCTTGGCAAATTCAGAAAGGACTTGCCTACAGGCTCCGCAAGGGGTGACTGGCGGATTTTTATCTGCTACCACCACAATCTTTGAGAAGTTTTTTTCACCTCTGTTCACCGCCTTAAAAACCGCCACCCTCTCCGCACAAACGGTCAAGCCGTAGGTGGAATTCTCCACGTTTGCACCGGTATACACCTTTCCACTTTTAGTCAGAAGGGCGACACCTACCTTGAAGTTGGAATATGGAGCGTAGGCTTTAAGCCTTGCCCTTTTGGCTTTTTCTATTAGCTCTTTCTCTTTCATAATTCACATAGCAGGTTTTTCTCTGCATTTATTCACGCATCCTGAAGGGTGCGGCCACCACTTTCCTCGGTAGCCGTCCCGCCTCGGGCGGGACGCATCCTCTCGCATCCTAAAGGGTGCGGTTACAACGTCGTTTCGGTCGCCTGGGCTTTTTTTAAAATGTGGCAACCTGAAGGTTGCCGCTACATTTGGATCTCTTTGAAAAAGCTTTTACCACTTCCTGTCCCTTTTATACCAAAAATCTCGGCAATGGTCGCACCTACGTCGGAGAAGCTTTCCCTGATGCCCAGATTTACGCTACTTGCAATCGACCTGCCATATACTAAAAGAGGCACGTATTCTCGCGAATGATCGGTGCTGGGGGTGGTGGGATCGCATCCGTGATCTGCGGTGATGATTAGAATATCATCCTTTTCCATGAGTTCTGTGACCTCTGGAAATCTTCTATCAAACTCCTCCAGACCGGTCGCAAAGGCAGAAGGGTTGTTGCGATGCCCCCACAACATATCGAAATCGACTAAATTTATGAAGATAAGTCCGGTTTTGAATAGTCTCACCGCTTCAATCAGCTTATCCATGCCATCTGAATTATTCTTGGTATGGATGCTCTGATTTAAGCCCTTTCCCGCGAAAAGATCTTCGATTTTCCCTATGCCCATCACCGGTATATCATTTCTTTTTAATATGTCTAAAACGGTTTCAGATGGCGGAGGCAAGGAAAAATCTTTCCTTCGCTCGGTTCTTTTCAAGGAGCCCGGCTTTCCCACAAATGGGCGGGCGATCACCCTGTTTACAGCATGTTGCCCTACCAGCATCTTCCGGGCAACTAAACACATCTCGTATAACTTTTCAACCGTTATGATCTCCTCATGTGCGGCGATTTGAAATACACTGTCGGCGGAAGTGTAGACGATAATCTTGCCGCTTTTTATATGTTCTTCCCCCAACTCTTTTATGATCTCGGTCCCGGATGCTGGTTTGTTTCCCAATATCTTCCTGCTTATGGCTTTTTCAAATTCTCCAATTATCTCTGGAGGAAAACCATGGGGATAAACCGGAAAAGGCTTTTTTACGATCAGCCCCATGATCTCCCAGTGCCCGCTGGTGCTGTCCTTACCTGCGGAAAGCTCAGCCATCTTTCCAAAGTTAGCCAACGCGGAGGCATTTGGATTCACCCCCAGAATGGTGTCAATATTTCCCAGACCCAGCTTTTCTAAATGGGGCAATTTTAGTCCACCCACCGCCTTGGCGGTGTTGACGATAGTATTTGACCCCTCATCCTGGTAGAGCTTGGCATCCGGCAATTCCCCAATGCCACAGGCGTCTAAAATGATCACGATAACTCTACTGATCATAGCAGATCAAATCTAACGGAACACAAGCCAGTTGTAAAGGAAAATCATGATAAAAAATTCTGTTAAAAATTGTAATAACAACCCCATATCAAATCTTTAAGGTCTATGTAAATTGTGTTGTGTAAATTTACTTTTTGATTGAGGTATAAGTAAAGAGGGTATATTCTGTTAGGTAAAAAAAAGAAGAAGTAAAATGAACCTAACAAAGGAGGATATACCCGATGAGAG